>OHPD01000011.1_pt1 | contig 123959 bp, 138 predicted proteins | sample 1577641 | NCBI WGS metagenome assembly OHPD01 (sample SAMEA3879532, study PRJEB24766) | human gut metagenome | biome: human-associated habitat; feature: feces | place: USA | collected 1985/1987
GAAAGTTTGTTACTGTAGTAGATGAATTTCAAAGCATTCTCCATGATTCTAGATTCAAGAGTAATACTGAATTAGGATTTTTATTACATCTTCAACAATCCCCTACAGCGTACTTTGTATCAGCTACTCCTATGATGGAAAAGTATCTTGATATGTTAGATGAATTTAAAGATCTTCCATATTATGATTTGAACTGGGAAAAAGCAGATTCTAATCGTATCATTCGCCCATCTCTTAAGGTTCTTACAATGAAGTCTGTAGGTACGAAAACCGAAGAAATTGTTCAAAAATATTTGAACAATGAATTTGAAGAGATAGTAGTAATGAGAGATGGGGTTCCTACAAGAATAGTGTCTGATGAAGCTGTATTCTATGTAAACTCAGTTAATCATATTATTAGTATAATTAAAAAGAATAATCTTGCTCCAGAACAGTGTAATATATTATGTTCTAGGACAGATGATAATGCTAAAAGAATAAGAAGAAAATTAGGTAAATCTTTTGTAATAGGAAAGGTACCTAAAAAAGGTGAAAAATCTAAAATGTTTACCTTTTGTACAAGGACTGTATATTTAGGTGCAGATTTCTATTCAGAGTGTGCTAGATCATTTATCTTTAGCGATTCTAATTCTGACTGTTTGGCAGTTGATATTGCTGAAGACTTACCACAAATTCTGGGGAGACAGAGACTAATAGAGAACCCATGGAAAAATAGTGCTACTTTTTACTATAGAGTTACAGCAGACTATAGAGAAATGAAAGCAGAGGATTTTCAAGCAATCTTAGATAGAAAGAATAAAGATACTGAGAATTTATTATTAGCATATAGTACAATAAAAGATGATTCAGTTAGATTCACATTAGCCAAAAAATATCAATTTGTGGCTAAATCAGCAAATTATAAATATGATTATATAGCAGTAAATAAAATAATTAATTCTCAGACAGGAGATATAATACTAAAACCTGTTATTAATAAGTTGGTTCTCATAAATGAGATAAGAGCTTTCCAGATACAACAAGTAGACTACAAAGATAGATTTAGCGTTTTCAGTAGTGTTAATAGAAATTTGACTAGAGATGATGTGGTTAATAGAGATGTAACTAGATTCTTATGTATTTATGAAACTTTAACTACTATTCATGATAAACTTAAGATGTTATGTGAATATCCAGTATCTAAAGAAGCTATTCAAATTGTCTTAGATCAGATTCCTGATAGTGATGAAATTAAGTCTTACTATATGATTCTTGGACCTGAAAGATTAAAATCTCTTAGTTATAGCGTTACATTTATTAGAAGGGAACTTGGAATAGTAACATTTAGCCCTGAATTATTGGTTAGTACTATCACTTTAAATTTCAATCCAGGTGAGAAGTATAGTTTAGCTAACCTTAAAAATAAATTAGGAGAGCTCTATTCTAGTATTAATTATACAGCTAATCCTAAAGCTAATGATATACTTAACTATTTTGAAGTGAAAGAGTATAAATCTACTGAGACTATAGATGGAGTAAAGAAGAGAGTAAGAGGATATGAATTATTAAAAAGAAAGGAGGTGTGTTAATTATGTTTGATGGAATAAAATCTGCTTTATTCGGCATTGTCCATAGAGCATTATCTACTAAGGATTCAGATGAGACAATAGCTCGGAGATGTGAAATGATAAGATACGAGAATAAGCTATTTTATGAATACTTATCTGAATTTAATGAAGATAATTACGAGTTTTTGAGATTAATTTCTGTAGATAACCTTGAAAAGGGTTATTCAGGTCTCAAAGAAAAATACCAGATTCTTGAGGATTTTAAGAATCTAATCAAAGGGAAAAAGGAAAATACTGTAATCATGAAGGAGTTAGTTTCTGATCCAAGTAAGAGAGGTAAACAGCTCCTGAAAGACTTGGGTAACTACAGGAAAAGGTTTGATGAGCTTTATAATGATTTTGAGCTATGTGCAAAAATCTATAATGATCCTACTTTAGGGGATAATGTAGATTTTCATATAATGGTTGAGATTTTTCTTACTATACCTGTAACAAAAGAAATAAGAGATTTAAAAATAAAATATGGAATAGTGTTATGGTAATAAAACGTAAATTATTCTCTAAAAATAAAGAGAAGCAAAATAGACATAGCTTCTGATGCTGCTGGAGATAAAGTTGTGGAGATGATTAAGAAGAAAATTTAATCATAGAAAAGATAAAAGATAGGAAAACTGATTAAATTCCTATCTTTTATTGATAAACAATACATTAGGGTAAAAAGAGTAATAATAAATTTTCAAACTCTTTGATAGATTTTTTAACTTTATAAATACTATTAAAATGAATTTTTCTATAGAACAAGCACAGAATTTTATTAATTCTCATCCAGAACTCAAAAATATAACAGAACTAAAACATAAATATGGAAGTATTTACTATAAAATTAGAAAAAATAAATTATTAGATAAGATAATTTTTCCAAAACAAAAATCTATAGAAGATAATTATAATACTGTTGATGATTTTCAGAACTTTATAAATATTAATAATATAAAATCTCCTCCTCAGTTAAGAAAAGAATTTAAATCAATTTATAATAAGGCAAAAAGACTAAAACTATTCGATGATTTAAGTTTTGAGAATAAAATAATAAGAAAAAATAATAAAAATTATGAAGACATTGATGAAATAGATCTAGAAGTCGAGGATTATAATACTCTTTTAGACTTTCAAAGCTTAATAGATACTTTTAGACTAAAAAGACCGGAAGAATTTAAAAGATTAAATATTAAACTTTACAATAAGTCAGTTAAACTAGGATTTAACTCAAAAAATTTAAAGTATATATCTTATTCTAATAGATATAATACAGTTAAAGACTTTCAAGATTTGATAAATAATGAACCTGATATAAAAAATCCACATAGTTTTAAAGAAAAATTTCCAGGAGTTTATAAAAAAGCATCTAATTTAGGGTTATTGGATAAATTAGTTTACACTAATCGATACAAACATATTGGAATTGATTATACTAAATATAATACTACTGAGGAAATTCAACAATTTGTAAATACTCATAATGTACTTAGTGCATATCACTTTAGATTGAATTTTCCTGGATTATATAATAAACTGATTTCTATCAAATCTACTAGAGATATTATCTATGCTTCTGGAAAAACTTCATATGTTTCTGGATTGCAATTAATTCTAGAAAATTTATTAAAAAATCTAGATATTGAATTTGAAACTGAGAAAACATTTGATTGGTTAGTAAGTGATGTTGGTGGTTTTTACAGATTAGATATCTACATTCCTAAACTTAATTTAGCAATAGAAGGTCATGGGTTGCAGCACTTCTTTCCTGTGGACTATTTTGGAGGGGAAGAAGGTTTTATAAAAAGACAAATTGATGATAAGAGAAAATATTTATTATGTAATGATCATAACATTACTATTTTATATTTTACAACAATAGAACAATTTAGTAGTATAGATCAATTTAATTCTTTAGACTATTTTACACCTATAATTACAACCGAAGAAGACTTGATAACAGAAATAAAATCTTTTAACCCTTGATTTTCTTATATATGTAAACTTATAATAAAATAGAATAATGGAAACAAATGAAAGAGAGATTACACTAACAAAACAAAGATCTGTTAGTTTAAAAAAGGGTTTGAGTAAATTAAGAGTAGAAATTGTCTGGAAACCTAATTCTAGAGCTCTTAGGAATAGTAATTATGACTTTGATGTAGACTTAATTACTGTCGAACTCAATAAAAATGGAAAGTGTCCTAGCCCTGATCATTTAGTGTTTTATTCTAGCCTACTTCAAACTTCGGATGGAATGTTAACAGATCCATTTGAAGCAGTACAGTATGGTGGAGACAATACAGGTTCAGAGGATGAATCTGGGGATGATGGACTTTGTAGTGAAGAGGTTATAATTTATCCAAAGAAAGTTGATCCTGAAATAACTGATATCTTATTCTTGGTTAATATTTATGATTCAGGAACAAGAGAGCAAACATTTAAGATGATTGATGGTGCTGAAGTTAGGGCCTATGAAGACGGTAAGGATATTGCTAAGCTCGTATATCGTCTTGATGATGACTATAAGAATGATACTACTTTAGTCTTTGGAAAACTTTCTAGGATTGAAGGAAGTAGATGGGAATTTCAAGCTCTTGGTGAAGGATCTAATCAGACATTATTTAAGAGCCTGGTTAAGTATGGTCTTAAGTTTAAAGAGTCTGATATTTAGATGTTGCGGATAGTTAGAAGTATTAGAGTAATTCCTAAAGATTTTATTCTAAATTCACGCATAATTCATATTTATACATTCTTAGATATTAACACTAGGGAGCAAGTATCATTTAATTCAACTCAAACCTTAGGAAGAATGTTTAAAGGAGATTTTAAGCGGAATTATGATATATTTCTGAGGTACTTTGTTAATCGAGAGACAGCATTTTCCCTAAGTTTTTGTGGGGTAGATGTTAAATATTTCTTAAGAGGAGATGGTACTCTGAGTCCTTGTGATCCTGAAACTTATCTTAAAATTTGGTTTGTTTCTAGTAAGAGACAGGGAACAAATATAAAAGATATAATTTTGAAGAGAAAGAATGTTAAAGTATCTTGGGGAGGTATAGAAACTCACTCAGGTCTCATAGAAAAAGAGGAATTACTAGTTACAGGAATTTCGAAGGATGATATTCTAGATCTTCTCTCTGATCCGGAAACAACAACAGATTTTAACACATACTTAGAAATAAATTTACTTAAACATTATAAATTATTGTAATTATGGAAGAAAGAGTGATTAGCTTAAGAAAAAATGGTACAAGAACGATTAGCTTGAGAAAAAATCAGGAAAAAGAGGGTGAAAACTTTGATTACATTTACTGTGGTCTTAGATGGAAGCAGGCAGTGATCAAGGGAGGTATGACGGGGCGAGAAACTCATAAGGAGAGAAAAACCGTTTATACAGGAAACTTTTTACAGAAACTATTTAAATCAGGACCTACAGAAATCGTAGAGACTGAAGTAGTTGATAATCCTGGATATTTTCAACCAGATAAAATACTTGACATAGATCTTGATGCTAGTATTGTAATGTTTGATGATAAGAAGAAGCAGTATGATATTGTATACTATGGACATCAGACTTCAAAGGATAAATCTGTCGCTAGTCTCCTTGGCGATGATTTAACAGGTACGAGAGCCAATAAGAATGATGCTTCTGGAGACAATGAGTTAATTAGAATGGAGCTTGGAAAAGTATCCGCCAAGGTTAAATATATGACAGTGATCTTGAACATATATCAACACCTGGGAAGAGACTCTAGAGCACTTGTATTCGATCATATTCCCTCAGCAACTATGAAAATCTATAGTTCTGATATGAAGGTGACGGATAGTACTAAGATCAATCAGCTTAAGACTTTTGCTGAATACCAGATCGACAATAACCCAGAATTCATTGGAAAGAAGGCATTAGTTCTTGGTACATTTATTCGTACTGGGGAAGGTAATTCTTGGAAATTTACAGCTTCCGGAATTATGACTGATGAAAACAATATTCAAGATATGATCAAAGGTTCTATTAAAGAAGCCCTGAGAGACTTGTAAAAAAAAAATAAAAGAAGAGGAAATCAAATTCCTCTTCTATTTTTCTTTCTTAATATCCAACCATCTTAACCGTTGATTCTGTAAATTCGGTTTTAGTTGCTACTCTGGTTCCGAAGTTGTTCTTAGTGGTGATCTTTACTAATTCAGAGTCACCTCTTTCGATATTTATTACACTTTTATCAACTTCTGCTTTTCCACGTGGTTTTACACCGTTTCTAAATGTGATCCCTACATAGCAACTTTCACCGTTTCTAGTTCTTTTATAGTCATCTAGGTTCATGGTGAATATTTGTGATCCTCTTGTGGGGTAAACGATATTATTGCCTTCATAACACGGGCAGCTTATTGGTTTACCTCCATTAAATTGTCTTTTTCTTCCTTTAGATTGTTTAAATCTATTATAAACTATAGCTCCTCCACCTCCAAGTATGAAAGCAGCTAATCCACCTAAAATAAATTTTGTTCTTTTTCTCATCTTTTATTATGTTAATGTGTTTGTAAAGGTAAAAAGAACTATATTATAATTCTTTTCATATATAAGGCTTTGGGAGGAGAAAAATAAAACCTACTCACCCTCACAGGTTTTCGGTTTTTATTAACGAAGTATTATAGATTTTCAATTCGGTATCCTAAGTCTCTTTCTGACAGTATTTTTTCTACGTCATTGATCTTATGAGAGATTTGATTGATTAATTTACCATCAATATCAAATATGTGCTTCTCAATATTATCTTTTCCAATGAATGATGTTACTAATCTGTACCATATTCTGGAGGATGTATGAGATTCACTATAATATATTCGATAAAATCCATCTCTTTCAGATATCATAGATAATTCTTCTGTCTCAGGGAAGTATCTTTTAACTTCTACTAGACTCAGGGGTAATCTACAATCTACCCACTTCTTTTTCTTTTCTGGGTCAAACTCTTCTCGAATAAGTTCCCAGGATTCTTGTTTCTCTTCAAGTCCGATGAATTCTCCATGTTGAACAAATAAGAATTCTGGTCGTTCTTTTAAGATATCGCGTAGTTTGTATCTAGTCATGTATTCATATCCAAGATCTATCAAGGATTTACAGATTAGGTCTACATTAACTGCGGCGAAAGAATTATCAGCAATGATTCCAGCTGTATAATAATATACGCCTCCATTTTCACTATTGCCAATAATTTTATTAGTAACAGAAGCTTTTTTTGCAGCGACCACACCAGCTGATCTATATTTGCTGTCTGGTTCTTCGCCGCTAATTCTTCTGTACAAGTCACAACAAGAAAGTAAACAGTTTCTAGCATCACGTACTAATAATTTACCTTCCTTCTCAAGATAGCATGCATTAAGGAATATACCATGTTTTGACAAGCTATCTTCCCACGTCTTAATGGTAGATAGATGTAGCTTCTTTATTCCAGCGACTTTAGCAACTACATCACTTCTTACGCTATTACTATTATTTTGTACTAACCATAACAACGTATCCATTATTCTCGTTAACGTATTGACTCTTATGTTCGATTCTTTTCTTGGTTTTGATACAGTCTTTTCTTTGGGAGCTGGAGTTTTTTCCTCCGTCATTGCTTTCTCCTCAATTTTTCTTTTTCTGCTTCTAGGATCTGTATAACCAATCTCTATAGTCTTAAGAATCTCTTCAGTGAGTCGAGTTTTTTCTTCTTCTAAAAATTCTTTCTTTAATGAGATTAGATTCTGTTTTCGACCTTTTATTTTGGTCAAGTCATCTGGAACTATCTCAATAAAATTCTCAAGCACGCATACAAATTTATCATAACTTTTAATTACAAGGGACGGATCATTACTAGCCCCTATTATGTCATTGTGCTTTACTATCAGATCTTTTATGTTTCTGCCTGAAATTATTTGTTCTTTCAGGATTAAATCAATAAAATCTGTTGCAATTCCTGTTATCCAGGTTGCAGGTTTTCTTTTCTTTTTTAAACTCTTTTCCATCTTTTTTCTCTTCTTTTTTTTATTTTATTTACCATACCTTATAGGTAAGAACATTTATGATAGCATAATCAGGGAATTCCTCCTGACCTTCTTCTAGTATTGTCTCGCTATAAAGTACATATAACATATCTTTTCTAGTGGGATCTAACTTTATTCTGTTAGGAATTTCAATATAGTTAATCCCATAAGAATCTAACAATTTTTTATAGGCAGTTATCATTGAATTACTCCCTATAAATCTCGCCTTTAGTACTACTCTTTCACTAAGTTCTTTTAATTCCTTTAGTGAACTAGTTGAATAATCTACAGTTCCTTCAGTCTTATGTATATCTAAGAACATTGAACTATGAGAACTGCTAGTACACAAATAAATAATTGGTTTTGATCCATTTTCTAAAGTTTTCATATGTTTATTCTATTTTTGATTGTTTTCTCTCTTACTAGCCATCTTACCGATATTATAGTTAAGAATTTCATTATTCTTCTGTAAACCTTTGATAAGATGTTGGGAATTGATTAATCTCCCTTCAAGTATGTTGTTTTCTTTTCTTAATTTTCTGTTTTTTCTAATTAAAGCTCCTGTTAAACTGCCTAATACAGTAAAAGTTAAAGCTTCTATTACAAATCTTGTTTTCTTTTTCATATTTTCTTTTCTTTAATTTTATTACATATATAAGGGTTTCAGGAGAACAAAAATAAATCCCCTATCTATCACAGACTGGGGATTTGTGGGATTTAATAAAACCCTACATTATTATAAAACTAAAAATTCCATATATAAGGGTTTGGAAGAGAATAAAAAGAGGGAACCTAATCCCTCTTTGATAAAAAGTTTAAAAGATCAGTAGCTACTTCATCACATTCAATTTGTTGAAGATTAAACTTTTCAACATTCTTCAGAACCACGTTATTTGCTTCTTGTGTCTTCTTTAAGTAATATATGAAGTAATCATTTTCATCTGAACAAAGTTCTAGAAGTTTTTTGATTTCTCTCATAATTTCTTCTTGAATTCGTTGATATTGTAATGCAAGTTCTTCTTTTTGTTTTCTGATCTCTTCTGTATCATTAAACAGTTGCTTAAACTTATCTGTTTCCTCCTCTAGTACAGGAATTATCGATAAGGTTCTATTCTCAAGTGACCGCCTAGAAAATTGTTCAACGTAATCTAGGTGTTTCTTTGACAGTATAGAATCTTTCACCGTATATAGGTGATAATTTTTTGTAAATTTAAAATTTAATTCTACAATTCTCGCTTTAATTTTTTCTTTTTCCATAATCTTTTCTTTTTTTATTTTCTTCATATATAAGGCTTTCAAGGAGAACAGAGAATATAATAAATAGATCCTAAGAAAATGCTTAAGTCATTCGGAAATTCTCTTCCACCTCGGTAACCTGTTTCTATAAACTCGACATATTCCTCCTTTGATATTATAAGTTGAGGAACAGAGAAGAAATCAAACCAATCTGGCAAGTAATAGGATTCATACTTATTTAGCTTATAGAGTCTTTCTTCTTCTAGTTTTATTCTGAACGGTTTTACTCCAAATAGATATCTTATTTTATTTATCCCGAGTCTTTTTGGTACAGAAAAATCAACGTAATAATCTAGTTCCATGGTTAAAAGAACATCATAAGTTATCCCGGACTGTAGGTGTTTATCTATAATATCCACCATTCTACTAGGTTCTTTCCAGTGAGGTTTAATTTTATCCATCATATCTTTCTTAGACTTAAATGGAAATTTTATAGGTACTAGAATTTTATCTAACTTACCTTTCTGTCTTTCGAGTGCTATATAAATCTTTTTCATAACATATATAAGGAAAATAAGAGGAGAAACTATATGCCTCCCCTCTTATAATTTTATCGCTCGAAAAATCCCGGAGCACTAACTTGTTGATTAAAGTTACCAGATTCACCCAGTCTTGATGTTTTCTTTTCAAGCATCTGTATTCTAGCTTCATAATCTGCTCCGTCAGTTTCGAGCGTTTCAACTCTACCTGTAAGAGCTGTGATTTTATTATCCAAATTAGTATCTCCTTCTGTAATCTTATTTGTTAGATTCACTTCAAGATCACTAATTTGTTTCTTTAAGTTTTCATTTTCAGTAACCAAGTCAGATATCTTTTTTTCTAAGTCGATTATGATATCAGACAGAGTTTTATTGCGGTTATTTATTACTGCATCAGTTGTTGTTTGCAGAAAAATATTCTCTCCGTTTTTAATTAATTTTGAAATCATATTTTATTTCTTTTTAAGTTCTGCAATTTCACTTTCAAGCTCTTTTATCCTTTTCTCGAGAGTTGTTAATTTTGCTTCCATTATTTCTTCTGGTGTACTTTCTGCCATTCTGAACACAGCAGCAACTCCTGATTTTTGGAAGAAACCGTTGGGAGCATTAACTTTAGAGAATGTAACTGAGTCTGTCGTATCAATTTTAAGATGACTTCTCTTCGTTTCATGAGGATTATCTCTTCTAGCGATATGTGCATCCATAGCAGCTTCAACTTCATCTATTCTCGCGTTAATCTTTCTATCAGCTTCTTCTCTTTCCAGTCTTTCAGCTTCTAGTTCTTCTTCCCATTCATATTTTCCACCAGTAGGACCAACTCTAGGAGAAATCTTACTTGAAAGAGCAATAGGTGCAGGGATTTCAGGAGTAGTAGATAACGGAAGAGTACCCTGAGGTGAAGATTCTAATTCTTCCCCATCACCTTCATCATTCCCTGGAGAAACTGATTTAGCTGCTACCTTAGAAGAACCGGTTGACATAAAGAATGAATTAGCATAAACCTTAGAGAATGTAACTTCGTCATCTACATCTACACCAAGTTGTTTTCTTGTAACCTGATGAGGATTATTCTTATCTTGAATATGTGCATTAAGTTTATCTAGTAGGGCATCAATTCTAGCATTTAACTCAGCATCAGCATTCTTTCTTTCATTCTTTTCTTCTGATATATCTTCTCCCCAAGCAATAATCTTATCTATCTCGAGAAGAATTTGATAAGCGACTTTTGCAGATATTCCCCAGTGATCCCATTCTGTAGGTACTTCTTCGATAGTAGCAGGTCTCATTAGCTCTTCAATAGTTCTAATAAGATCTCTACCTATGCTTTTTTCTACAATTAATCCTTCATCTTTAACAATAAATGCAGTTCTTCTAAATTCATCGATGTAGATAATATCATTGAATATAGGATCTGTAGCTACCCAAGAGAATTTTGTAGGGTCGCTTGATGTAACTGTAGCTACCTTATTTCTATAAGCATTAAGCGCTTCTCCACTCTCTCCGTGTTGATAATATTCAGTGATATAGTATTTCTGATCTTGTTCTACTACTTCTGGTTTATCCCACTTCAGAGCCTCAGATTGCCATGACCCATCAGTAGCATCAGTTACTGGTTTACCTTCTTTATCTGTTTTACTAGGTTTACCATCTAAGTATACAAAATATGCAGCAGGATCAAGAGGATCTTCACAAAAATCATCAGGGAACATAGCTACAACTGATTCTACATACTTTCCTGGATATTCAAGAAGTTCATTAGGGATTTTACCAGTATCATCTACAGTTACTAATCCTAGAACATTAATACTATCATCATTCCCATCTATAGTACCGTCTTCATTAGTATCTACTTTTAGTGTAGTACGAGAATTTTTATATAAGTATGATAATGCTAGTTCTTGATAAATACCTCTAGCTCTACTTACTAATATATCTTCTATACTACCTTTATCTTTCTCTGGATTTAGATAGACATACTTCCCATCTTCTTCTGAGTAGACTTCTGAGACAAAATGTTTATCATTCTCCAGGTCACTTACTTTAGTCGGTAGATATCCAGGAGCCCATTTTCTAAAGCTATAAGGATAAACTTCTCTTTCGATAGGATCAGTGATTGCGGAGGGTGCTGATGATCCTGCTATAATTTTACTATCATAATAAAACTCAGCTGAAGAACCAGAACCTGAATTTACAACTCTAACAATACAACCATCCTCAAGTCTATCTCTAGGAATAGCTTTAAGACTCTCGATATCTTTTACACTTTTCCAACCCCCTTTTCCATATATAGCTTCATGAGTAGGATATACATCTTTGTTTGTATATGGAACTACAGGAGCAGGAACATTCATACCTTTTATATATTCGAAATTTTCCATACTTATTCTTTAAATAAATTCTATATTTAAAATTCCTGTCTGAGGTCTTTCAAATTTTATTAATACATATCCACCTTGATTCATGAATATATTATATGAACTAGTTTCCATATTACCAACAAGAACTTTAATGGGGTCGTCAGTTACATTATAAATCTCTTCTGGAATTAAGTAGTAGAAATATAAGCCTGATTCATATAAAGTTCCATCTGTTAAAGTTCTAAAATCAACATTATCGAGAACTAGTGAACGGTCTTTGGATAATATTTCAGTTCCTTTAGTTAATAAGTCACTAAAATTCTCTCCTGTCTCTGGATCTACTGACTTAGCTTTTCCCCAAACTTTCGGATTTAAGAACTCATAGATAACCTTAGCAGATACCTCAACTGAACCAATTGCACCACTAGCATTTGTTCCATAAGCTACCTTTATTGTAAAAGTTGTATCAGTGGAAACATTAGAAGTGCCAAAAGTCCATGTAAAAGTATAATCATCTTCTTTAACTGCAGATCTACCACTAGGAACACCATTGATATAGATTATAGGACTATCTACTTCGTCTACTTTCAGTTTTATTCCATTATACCAAACTTCCCAAGCAAAACCAGGATTAATTAGCTCACCTTTCTTGAATAGTCCACCAAAAACAGCATCCCCAGAGAGTTCATAATCAGGAAGTAATCTAATCTCCAGAACTGTACCTAAGCTTGATACGATATCTTGAATTCTTTCGTTTAGTCCATTTAATGCAGTAGTTACAGCATTCTGAGACATAACATCATTCTGAGATGTTCCTGTAGTTTGTAATACATTAATACCTCCTCGAATTCTAAAATAACCTGTATAAGAATCTTCATCAATGTCTTTTCCATAGTAAGTATACCATTTTCCATCAACAAAGGCTTCAAATCCAAGAGGTATAGGATATTTATCATAATCCCAATTTTTTAAATCCCTCAAGCTAGTACAAACTCCCTGTCTCTTATCAAGGAATTCTTCAGCTGGTAATAAAAAATTCGAACCTATTTTATTTGCCATAATCTTGTTTATTAATATTTTCCACCACTTATATTCTTAGCAGCTATAGACATATTAGAGTCAGTTACAATACTAGAATTATCTACATTTACACTAATCTCAGTACTACCGTCTTCAAGCTGTTTAAGATTAATTCCAGGACCACCAACAAATCCTTCTCTTACAGATAGACTCTTTATAATTTGTTCAATCTTTCCAAGAGTGTTATAACTTATGCTAGCTCCACCTAGAATTTCTTGTCTCAGGTTCTCAAGATCAGTAACATTAACGGCTGAATCTTCTGTTGAGGTTCCTTCGAAGAATGTAGGTAATGAGAATGAATATACTTGTTGGAATCCTTCATAATTCAGTGATACATCTTTTATGTACACGTTATAATCTACGTTATTTACTTTACAAGTTTCTATACTATAATCAGTAATATGATTTAAACCTGACGTAGTATCGTATATACTTCGTAAGTTACCATAATCTTTTGGATAAGCAAAAGCTAATTTCTGGGAATTTAAGTCTCCACTAAAAGTTATTATGGAATTTTCATCTCCAACTACATTAAAAGGGAGAGAGTTTAAGTTATATTCAGTCACTTCCCATCCTGATTTTGGTATTTGTCCGTAATAAAAACTATGTCCAAATTTAACTGTGTAATAAGAAGTTACCATTCTAACTATTCCAGTGTTAGGATCTGTATACTTAACGACTAATCTATATTCAGTAGTATTAGTTAATCCTATGACAGTATATCTATTATCCTCTGGCAAAGTTATAGGGTTTCCGTTTAGTTCTAATTCACAGTCATTTGTAATTTCGTAACTTGCAGACTCTCCAGTAGTGATATCTATATCTGGAACAGTCACTCTAATTAGAAAATTAACAGCAGTTCTAACACCTACTTTATAGAGTGGTGTAGTTCCATCCTCTTGTTTGTTAGAATCGTAAAAACTAACTCTCAATGGAAAACTTGCTGAGTAATTCTTGTAAGCTAATTTCTTTATTTCTTCTATACTCTTTAAGGCATCCTGAATATTAACATCCCATCCAGAGATCATTTCGTTAATTTCAGACTTAGTATAGAAATCGTCTTCTCTTTTTAGAACTCCATCTCTGTAAAACCATCTATATTTATCTTCTATATTACTAAATATAAAAGGACCTCCAGTTATAGGTTCTATTTGTCTGACTCCTCCGTCTTCATAAACATAATTCCAGACACCTTCTTCATCCTTGTATAGATAAAGTTCTCCATGTACTAGAAGAGATACATCAGGGAGCTCTGTTACAACATCCCTAACAAGATCTAATCCTCCTAGACTAATTACTTGATAACAATCTTCTCCAACACCTTCTTTTATACCTAATGCAAAGATAGTATCAATCTCTGACTGATCAGGTTTGGAGTAGTATCTAACCATTACTGGCTCTCCTACTACGAATTCATGTTGATTTAGTCTTAGTCTAGCAATACTTCTATCTCGTTCTATGTATTTGCTTCTAGAAATTTTTATTTGATAAAAATCTAAACTACTCATAATTTTATTTATGTTTTTGAATAAAATAATAAAAGAATAGACTTAGTTTTTATTTTTCTAAGTCTATTCTCATAATTTAGGTTTTGAAGCTTTCAGAAGAGAATTTTGTTATTTTATTTTAATAACTCGGAAAGATTCAACTAATTCTGCTGTAGACCAAACAATAGAAATCTTATGATCTTTATTCATAAACAATTCGATAGGACTGTTAAGAATACCAAGGTCATAGAATTTTCCATCAATACTTACAAGAGCATCAGGATATTGTGATTTAAGCTTCTCACTAGGTGTAATAGTAACCTTAACCACTTCCATATCTTCAGTTAATCCATACTTATTAACTTCATAGTTTGGATATTCAGGCTCTAACACTGCAGTACTTTTGTCTTCGCTGTTAAATTCATACCAAGTACTTTCATCATCACCTAACCAAGGACCTTCGATTTTATAAACTTGGTAAAATCTACTAGGAATAATATCTTTACCATACTTTCCCCAAGTAGCATCTTCATAAATTTTTACTTCTTCGTTCATAAAGTTTGATTTATTAAAATTTATTTTATTATATTTATTCATAATTATAACCACTTATTCTTATCAGGCGACTTTGATAGAATGGCGGCGTTAATTCGCGGTATATAATTATGAGTAGCAGTTTTTGTTATTTCATCTATATTAATCTCTATATTGGATTCATTCATCCACTCTAATATAATTAATCCAATAGGTTGATTAATCCCTGGAATACTGATGAATACCTGTCTTTTAGATCCATCTCTACTATTTATTAATTCATAGATTCCAGAATATTTTTCCATAAATACAGAATCATTAGGACCAGAGCAATATACTAGACTTCCGAATTTAATATCTTCATAAATATTTGTGATTAGTCCAGTATTTATACTTTTATATTGTTCTGGATCCACTGAAGGGATTGCAAAACCGTTATCTTGTTGAACTAATTCTACGTACTTGAATGGAATTGATATTAAATTTTCTTTAGAATTATGATATTCAAAGTATAATAATCTATCAGCTCTAGTATTGCTTCTAAATTCTGTTAATAATGGTCTAAGTTCCGCTAATAATTGATCTCTTAGTTCCATTTTCTCTGAGTGAATTTTATCAGAGATCTCAGAAAAGATTTCAATAGCGTCTTTTAATACTGTTTTATAGTTAAATAATGCTAATATCAGACAAAATATAGATATATACTTAACAAACTTAGAGAATCCTAAGTTTTTATCTATATCTGTCATAGCTTCCACAAACTCTTTTAAAGAAAATTTCATAACTTTTAATTAGACTGAGTTAAGTTTATTTCTTCCGATCTTAATTCTATTATTTTATTTGTAGTTGGATCTAAGTTCGCTAATCTTAATACAATAGCAGAACTCAATTTTTTCTTACTTTCATTAGGTAGGTACACTAATCTTTTATTAACCTGATCAATAGTAAACCTAATTCCAGTATTATTCTTTTCTTCTATTTCTATAATCGGAAGAGATGTTATATCTATTTTTACTTTTTCCTTAATCTTTGAAATGCTATAATCGTTTATTAGTCTATATACATCACATTCGAATGTTCCTAGTAAATTTATATATCCTCCATTTTTACTAAGATTACTCACATCTCCTAATGCTGAAAATGATAATATGGATGTAAACTGTCTTATTATAGAATCATTATGAATTTTTTCTCCATAGATATTATTATATAGAAATGAACTACTTACTCCTGAGGTCTTAATGTTTCTAATATACTTGTAATAAGATTTCTTTGTAACTATCTTGTCTTCAGTTTCAGTAAATATATTAACTCCATAATTAATACCTATACCCTCCAAAAAACTAGTATCGCTATCTGTTATGGTTTCTATATTAACCTCCGTATACTCTGGGAAATATAGTTCTATTAAGTTTGATGAAATATTTAAATCTAACCTATTGAACTTAGTTATCCATCTATCAGTAGTTTCCGGGTTGGCTATTATAAATGCTATTCTCTCTGTTCTATCTGGGTATAAACCATAGCAATAGATAAAACAGAAATTTGAACTAGGCTCTACTAAACTTCTTTTCTCCTCTTCTGGAATATTGACATTAATCTTCAATAATCTTTTATCACCTTCCCAGATCGAATGAAGAGGATATTCTGAAGTCTTTCTAACGTCATTATATAGATAAGTCCCAGAGAATAGATTACTTATAAATTCAGGGTTTATTGTATAGTTGTTATAAGTAGTTCCGATTACATACTTCGTCAACCTTACAGTATTATCTATTCTCTTCAGACTTTCTAAAAATACTTTCTCAAAAATAACCTTCATATTATAAATAGTTTAAATATCCATCTTCATCAATATAATACAATAACCCATAGAAAGATGTAATTATCTTTGGAACTTCTTTTCTAAGTGAAGGTTTAAAATAACTTCTTCTAAATCCTGTTAAAATAGTTCCAAAAATTCCTGTTGGATTATTTCTATGAACAATTAATATCTTTCCTTCTTTATAAAATTGTCTATACTTTTCTAATTCACTATCCTTACTTACTAATATTCCTAAGTCTTCATCAAACTCTAACTGTATGTTATTCGATGCAGCTCTAGCTCTTTCAGTGTAGTAACTAATCCCTGGGTCATGATAGATAGTATAATAGTCTAAACCTAATTCCTCATCTACTGTATGAATCATGAATAGACTGTTATTTATCATTATAGGATTTTCTCCAGTTCTTACAGTATATATCAACTTGTCTACACAACTATATATGTGAAAATCCTTTTTTGAAGACTGTTTATCTTTGAAAACATACCAATCACCATACTTTTTTATTATGTTGATGTTAGTATATTTAACATATTCAGTTAGGTTTAGGAATGTACTGTTTATTTCTGGGATATAGTTTACGATATTCTTATTAGATACGTTACTAGGTATAGATACGATCCTATTTCTTGGATCTAGTGGGTCGACATAGAAGTTTTGATAGTCTGTTGTAATCCACTGTTGCCTTTCAATATCATACAATTCTATAATACTTGGATAGTTATTTCCTATTGTAACTATGAATCTACCAGAAAAGAAGAATATACTTTGATCACTCCTTAAGTCCTTGAATATTGAGTAGTCAGATCCTTCAGAAGTAGTATATACTATTGGATTTCCGAACCTTGTTTTCTGGACTAAAGATTTTATAGAATACTTATTTCCGGTCCAAGAATATAGAACAATATCTTCCCCGTAAAATCCAATTTGATGATTTTCATAGTTGTGTGAATAAGGATCTATTACAACACTATGATTTAAGTCAATTTTATATAACCCTCCTGAATTCCCTGCACCATAATCTAGAAGTAAATTCATCTGTTTATTTTCAAGAACGTGATACACATGAGAAGTATACCTTGGATAAACATCTATAGTCTCTAGGTCTTTTTTAATTGTACTTACCCCAGTATAATTATAAAGATTAATATCATCTAAGAAGTCTTTTCCGGTTGTTGAGTTATTTTTTAATTGATCTAAAGAATTACTAAGACTTATACTTATTTGATTGGTAATACTAGAATTTAAAGAAATGTATATGTTTATATTACTATCTCTTCCTTGAGGGTTTAAAAACTCTGTATAACCTATAGGAGTACTATCAATAATACTCATATAGATTATTACAGAAAATCCATTAGTTAGGTTATCTTCATATTTAAATGGATCTGAAGAGGTTTTTCTGTTTATTCTTACATATTCTCCAGTAGTAGAGGATAGTATACCAGAGTAAACCTCTTCTATGTTGTATAATGATATTTTTGGTAATTTAGGATCCCAATTATCATTTTTGTTATATAAGATTGCCTCTAGACTATTGGAAACGCTACTTGAATTACCAATAACATAAGTGCTATATCCTGTATTATAATTTTCCATAAGTTACTGTACAATTACTGATAATACATTCATCTATATTAGTTGACTTAGAAACCACTCTAATTATATTATCAATACATTCTATCATAACATCAGAATTAACCTGCTCGATGTAGTCTTTTAATACTAGTTCTCCGGATTGATTAAAACTTGGTCCAGCAAAAGTTGTTTCCTTAGAGTATAATTTCTCTTCATTAATAACAACTAATTCTTTCGTCTCTGGATCTTCTTCATATCTAGTTTCATTTTTAGAATATTGAATTCCAAGATCAATCTTCGTAGAAACCCCAGGAGATATAGAGTAGTTTATTAGACTTGTTAAATCTACAGTATTAGTATAAATATCTGAGTTATAAGGTATAATGTCAATTGTAATAGAATCGTTTAAGATATCAACTACATTTTTAGAAGTGCTATATAAATAAATTTCACTACTATTCATACTACTATATAAATTATAAATTTCCTTTAAATACTCATTTTTATTATTTTTAAGATACTCCAGATAGTTATTGAATTCAGACTTTTCTTTATCAGAGAGTTCATACTTGTCAATTACTATCCTCTTAGTATCTTCATTAATCTCATTTACTATTCCAGAGCCACTAGAATAATTATCTATACATATTTGTAAGTTTCCTTCTGATTGATCTTCAAAAGCAAATCTTCTATTAGTTACATTCCAGTCTCTGAGCTTTAGTTTATTACTAAGTTCTGATAACCTAGCCATTCTATAGTTAGAATCATTACAAACTAGTGCTTTATTATTCCCTACTAAGTAATATTCTTTCTCACTTCCCTGACTAATTACTTGAGATATAGAAATATCTTCAGATTCGGTTGTTATTAATTCTATCTTTTTCATTTTCTATACTTGTCTCTATAAAATATATTTACTATATTTCCACTTGTAACATATATAGTAACCTTCTCTCCTTGATTTCCAATAGTTTTTCCAGGGACTACAATAAGAGCACTACTATCTGTCAAATAATAACTAGAAATCTGATCATGTTTCATATATGCATCAAGTAAGTCTATAGATATAGTAGTATTGACATTATTTTCTTGAGTAATCACTGTAAGAATAAAAGATTCTTTATTAAAACCAGAAACAGGGAGGTAATTATCCTTTGTGTTATCAGTACATTGAAATTCTACCTTGTTAGTCGTCTCAGGGATTGGATATTCTTTAAATCTAAAATTATTTACTAATGATTTTTCTATATTCTCAAGTTCTTTTATTTTATCTAGATAGAGTTTCTCAAGCTTCTTAATATTCTCCATCCAATCTTTATCAATACTACTTGGCAACCATGAAGTAACACTATCAAATGTTAGTTCACCTTCACTATCATTTCCTTTACCATATCTATACCTTACAACAGAACCCATAGGATCTATTAGTTCTTGAAGTCTATATACTGAATCTGAACTAGGACTATTTGTATAAGTGTATTGTCTCAGGACTACATAGGTTGAATCCTCTGGGTAAATAGTAGCTGCATCATTGAGTGTAATTTCTTTAATCTCTGGTAAGTTTCTCGAGACCTTAAAGACTGCATTATTTATCTCGGGAGTATTTAAGATCATATTCAATACATTTTTTGAATCTATCCCTTTACCACTCAAGAAATCAGATAACTCACTCGATATTGAAAGAGACTCATCAGAATTTAGGTAAACATACTCAGATACAACACCTTTCTCATCAAATCCTATCATATATGTTGATAAGATCTGTGATAACAAGTGTGCAGTTACTAATTTATCACCTTTCTCTTTAACATTGTCATCTGTACTGTTTATATAGTTGAAATATTCCTCAATACTATTTAATTTATCTCCTAAGTATGGTGAAAAATTATCGGAACTCTCTTCAGGAATAACCCCAGAAACAGTATTATTTGTTGTATTGGTAGGATTTTTTGCAGTACAGATATATATAGTGTTTCCATATACTACAAAATCTCCTTTTTCATATTCTGTTTCATTAGAATATAAATATAATCCTTGGATATGTGTATTATTCAGTATCATGCTTTTCTAATAAGTTTAATGGTTGTATCATAATAGATATTCATCAGCTTTAATGTATATTCTCCTTCTTCTGGAGTATTTATATCTGCCATCTTAAGGGATACTTGAGATACTCCAAAACTTTGTATACCTCCATTAGCAGAGAATTTATTAATAGTTAATGAATTTCCTTGAGTATCTTCCAGGATAACTTTCTCCATATTATTCACAGGGTAGTCAGTAGATATAAACTTAAATGTCGCACTACCACCAGAATTAATCTTCTGAGAGTTATTAGATATTTCAAATCCAGAAAACTCTACAATACTAATAACAACCCTTTTACTGCTAAGTTCTAGAGTAAGATCTGCCACTGAGAAATTTACTTTTGGCAGGACTATACTATTTACAGACCCTATCAGTGTTGGATAGTAGATCTCTGAAGTTTCGAACTCTTCTGAATCTAATAAAACTCTAGAAATAGTATATCTAGACAATTCAGGGATTCTAAGTTCAGCTCTCTCATTGATATAAACTTCTAATTTTCCCTCATTTGATACATAAGGATCATACTTAATTTTCTGAGATGAACCTTCGCCTAGTATTAATTCAGAAATCTTAAGACTAGTTTCACTTAGTCTCGTCCATTCATCATAATCATAAGTATCTCTCTCACCTGCTATCTTCGCTTTCAAGATTAGATAAGATCCTATATACTTAAGATTAAAGATTAAGTGGTTTGTTGTTAATACTTCTTCCCAATTAGTAACTGTAATTAAGTTTTCAGGAACACTATAACTAAAATTATTCTCAGAAGGAAAAGATATCAAGTCTTTTTCACTTAATAAACATGGATTATCCTCATTTAATTCATATCCAGGTTTAGGAAATATTTTAAAATTTATAATTGTTCTTACTGTTGGTATTGATATAATTCCGATAGGGTTACATGTTCCCCCGATTTCTGGTGTGACTGAAACTACTATCCTGATAGGTTTATTTATATTTAAGTATTCAGATAATATCCATTTAGATGAAAGTACTGGATTATTATTGAAATTATTATTAGATACAGATTCCCATACTTTTCCTCCAAGAATTACCTTATCACCTATCTTATATGTTGTGAATGGAAAGTATTTAGGATATTCCCCAGTGCCTTTAAACTGTTCTATCCAGTTCTTTTTGTTATTAAATATGAGTAATCTATCATTTTCAATTTTCTTATTCCCCAGAAGAGTACCAGAGTTTGCATCAATTAAAATCTCTGGTAGGTCTGGAATGCTTTCAACTATACCCATTGAATCCTTAGTAGACCAGTATTCATCATTTCTAACTAGATATTTATTCATATTTCTGTTAGGATTAATACTGTCTACCCAAGATTTATAGGATAAGTTTACTTCTTCTATCTCCGAATTATTAGAAACGAGCATCCAAATCATCTTCTCACCTTCTACTTCATCTAATAATTCTTTATCTATTACAAAATCGCCGCCCTCATATTCGTCTAGTTCACCAAGGATTAATATAAAGTTTGGTGTAGCTGTCTGTTTAATTCCTGCGGCGCCTAATGTATCTGTATCTATAAATTCACTCCTTTCGCCAATGTTATTTCTCTCTATAATTCCTTCATATAATTCTAGACGTTTAATTCCTGCGGCGCCTTTAAAGAGAGCAAATATTTGATTAGATATTATAGTTGTTCCAAAATATCTATCATTCTCTTCCCACTCTTCTCTAGATAAAGTGGGAAATATATTAGATTCAATTTTTTCTAGGGAATTTGAATTTTCTCCAATAAGATTTAATGTTTTTTCTCCTAGATAATTTACTAAAAACTTATCATTAAATTTATCTTTAGTGATACTATATGAAAAGTTGTACTCACTAAAGTCTCTATTGTAAAGTAAAGAACTATTAGATCTGTACTGAACTTTACTATATTCACGGTTATCTAGGTCGTTTTGACTGTAAAACACTACTGTTCCGATATCCGTAAAATTGTTATTATTAATAATCAATCTCATAGGGCATTACTGTCATTTTATTATAACTCTTTAGGTTTGCACCAACATAATTCTGAAACTTACTTTTTATCGTAAGATCTATACTACCAGAACCAATATTAGTATTTAATCTCGTGTAATAAATGAGTGCATCTAGGAACTTTCTTAAGAGATCGTAAAATAGGCTCTCATTTTCTACACTTAGGTTTTTAAAGTTTATTGTAATTTCTTTAGAATCATATATAATCTCTCCATCAAAACTCAACGGAAGATATTGTATCATATAGTTAAAAACCTGAATAGTTCCCTTAACACTATAGAACAATTTACTAAGATAATTAATTACCTCATCGTAATCTTGATCTTCTGGAATATTTGACTTCGGAATACACAACTTTAAAAAGTTTTTTACTGGATCACTTCCATAATATATATAATAATCATCAAACGAATTCTGAACAACCTCCGAAGAATATTCTGACTCGTAACTATCAATCATTCTGTATAGTTGATCGATTATTTCTACGTTTCTTAAGTGTTTCGGTATATATATTTTCATCTTGAGAAATTTTAAACTGTTCCACTAGACTCTATGACAGAATTGATAATATAATCAACAGAGAAGTATACTACATTATCACCACCATAGACATCACTCTCACTCACTACAGTTCCATCTTCATTAGTATAAGTAATCTCCATGTCTATTATTCTCTTAACATTAGAAATTTTACTAATAAGTGATTTTATCTCTTCAGTTAACTCATTAAACTTAACATCAAATTTATTACTATAGTTCTCAAGGATATCACCAACCTCTTGATCTATACTACTATTCTGATAAATCTCTACGTCTAAGTTAAAGATAGCTGTATACTGAGAACCTCTTTCTATTGTAATCTTATCTGTTATGTAATAAGCACTTTTACTGTTAATAAAATCTGTCTTCTCCTCCTCTGTTAAGATAGTAGAATTTGAGAAGGGAACATAGTATATAGTTATTGAATTACTTTGCTCGGAACTACTAAATCTATAGGTTGTTCCTCCTGAAATAATCTTGTTAGGATAAGTTTCTTCAAGCACTGTACCTATATCTGAATTACTACGAAGAATAGAATTTACATACCTATCTCGATTCGCTTTGTAGTGAATAGTTATTAAGTTATCTCTATCAATCTCAGACATACTTGCTAATCCCGTTCCTAAGATATTATAACTTCTACCAGATAACCATTCGGAATCAAAGTCTACCATCTCAGCACCTCTAATATTTAATCTCTTTAGCTCTGAGACATTATAATCTGATAAGTAAGAGAATCTATAATACAATGCTTCTATTATCGTATTTGCTGGAGTTTGGGTTTCTTCTCGACTCATACGACTTCTAAAAATATCAGCAATGTAAAGACGAGATCCGAAACTAGGGAGAGTTAAGTCAAATACACTACCATCTAGGATATGACTGGAAAATAGTCTCGTAGTTTCATGAAAATTCCCATTCACCTTAACCCAGAAATCATCAGAAAGATCATTCTCTAAGCAATCAACATAGTAAGTATTATTCTGATTCAATACCCATTTCTTAGATACTGTTTCCTTCGCAATTAGACAGATAATAGTATAAGTGTCTGTTTCATTGATAGCAGGAGACATTGTAATAGGAGAATAAACAAACCCTTCGTCTCCAGAAATATCCTCTGCACCTTCCGGACGTGTATAATTCTTATCAAAATAACCTAGATAATAAGCTTTAAAACTATTAGAACTGATTATTTCATCATATATATTAAAACTTAGATATCTGGTTGGTTTTATTTTTAGTATAACTCGAGGACAACTGCCACGAAATACTGAATACATATCATCTACACAATGTTGAATCTTTGAATTTATTAGAGTAGATTTTTCAAGAGAAGCTTCCTGTGCATAAGCTATATTCTCTACCTCACTAATAAATGATGCATTAGCTAACATCTGAGATAATACTTCAACAGAATCTCCTGTAATATTCAATTTATTGGCAATACCTCTATAAATATCTATATAATCTTGTAATGATCTCATATCAATTAGTTTCATTTATATCAACCAAGATATCACTAGACTCTACTTGATTAACACTTATTATTAATTTTACTTTCGTTTCATCTATTAAATCTAAGGAAACGATTTTTATATCTAGAGTTCTCGTAAATTTCTCCTTTATCTTTGTTATTAACTGCTCTACTCTGCCAGTAATTTCAGAAGCTAAATCTTTCTTCTTAGTATCTGTAAAAATAAAGTTAAATCCGATTCTTGGTGCTCCTGGAATATCTTTTGGCCAAATATTTAAGTAGAGTTTGAAAAGATCAATTATATAATACTCTATCTGATTCGTTATCTGACCTGTTGAAAGTAAATAATTCATAATCTTGATTTATAATTTTTACAATTATTACATTTAACTGTAGAATCACCTTCATTGAGAGCAACAAATCTACTACAATTAGTTGCAGAGATATCTCCACCCTCCCCAGAAACAGGAGGAACTATGTAAGTAAAGTTTGTACAACTAGAAGCACTTAATTCTGGAACAGGAATAGGTAAATCTACTTCTGGCAAACTTCCTACTATATCACTAACATCAGCACCCACCAAAGAAATTAATGGTTTTGCAATTGCTTGAGTAGTATCAACTATAGACATTATTGATCCAACTACAGGTATAGAACCTACAAGAGCTTTTAATCCAAGTTTCTCTATCTTAGAATTAACTTCATCATAAACAGCACTTAAGTTATCTCCTTCAGCCTTGAGTTGTTGAAGTAATGGAGGAACTAATTGAGCAGAAACACCAATTCCAAGAGGTACAACTGAAATTATAGCTGGAGGTACCATAGCAATTCTAGCAGCAAATTGAGCAGTTCCCACAGAAAGATGACCTAAAGAAGTTCCTAAGTCTCTAAGATCAGTTTTTACTTGACGAATAGTAGCACCAACTCTTTCATTAGCACTATCAAGCATTTCCTGCCCTCTTTTCTCCATATCTTCTTTGGCCTTATCGAATGCCTCCTTATACTCTTTTCTACATTCTGGATCCTTAATTTTATCAGATTCATCCGTAAATTCAGGAAGAGCATCCTTATACTGTTTAGATATAATTTCCTCTGCTGCTTTATCTATTACAGAGCTTAATAAATTTTTCATATAACTCTCCTCCTTAACTTTCTAATAATAATGTATCTGATGTAAGTATAGGAGATCCAGGTGTTAAGAAAGTAGGTGACAGAACAAAAGGTCCAAGAGCAGTATGTCCACCTGCTATTACTTTTCCTTTTACAGTTAATTTACCGGGGCCTTTAAGAGTTATATTAGATCCTTGTACTACTGCTTTACCTTCTAACTTAACATTTGTACTTCCTTCTATTAATGTATCAGAGTTTCCATTGATAGTTACTTTTCGATTTTTTCTTAGGTATATTTCTAGGTTACCGTCTTTATCAAGTTTTACCCAGTCTGTTGGTTCAGGTCTAGGGTTATTATCTGGATCATTATATTCAGTTCCAGGATCAAAGATAGCTACCCTTATATAATCTGGAGTAATATCTACCATCTTTCCGTTACTCCTAAAGCCAATAAAATCATTCTCTTTAATTTTCTGGTAAAGATAGTAACTCTGAAAAACAGGATCAAGACACTTAAGAAACACAAAATCCCCTACTCTCGGTTCATCAACTTCTCCTCTAAACGGAAAAGCTTTAACTCCCGATTTAATTCCTGGGATATCTACTTTTATCTCATATAATACTTTATCAAGAACTTCTACAATAGTCCCAGTATAGTATAAATCTGCTTCTTTCATATTTTTCTATTTAATTTGTCGGATCTACAATTGGTAATATTTCTTCTTTCTCTTCTACTCCTGATAATAATGAAGTCCAGGAAAAGTTTTCACCGTCAGGACCTACAGAACTTGAATCTTCTATAGCCATAAATAATTCATTGGATCGAACTAAGAATAATTTAAATGGTAACTCTGATTTCTGTTCTCCACGTCTGTACTTTAAGATATCACCAAGTTTATATTTAGGCATATCGAAATCTTTTATTCTAAACGCAGTAAAGAAATCAGAATTCATATATCCAAAGTTTCTCCAGTAATTATGCATAAGCTGTTCGAAATCTTTCCCAACAACTGTATAGTCTTCATAAAACTGAAGAGTCCTAGAGTTTTTAGGTTGAAGTTCAGTATAATCATCTGTACTATTCTTTGCTTGTTCTCCATTATTCTCGTCACCCTTAAGAGGTTCCCATGGATTAGTTGGAGTATAATAGATTACAGGACTATAATTTAAGTTATAAGAATCTATCTGTAGGAATTCAGAAGTACCCTCTATGTTATAATATGGCTCCTGATGTCCTCCATGATCAATTCCTATAATCTCCTTCATTAGGTATCCTTCCCATCCATAAGCAAATATAGATTTCTTTTTAAACCCATAAGACAGTTTAGAACATAATGATTGATTTGTTTCTAAATTTTGAAAGATAGTAAGTTTATTATTAATATCACACTTACATCTTATATCTTTCTTCCCTGGATATAATGATTCAATAGCTGAAGTTATATCGTCCCATTCGGTTTGTATTAGTTCTGTATAAAATTTCTTATCTTTTATACAGACGAATTTTAAGGTTAGGAAATTCTTAAAATATTTTCTATTAACTATAAAAATATCAATTATATAAATATTTCCACCTTCTTTCTCTAGAGTAATCTGACCAGTATATTGATCAGTCACTAATTTAAGAGCTGTCCCAGAACCATCATGTGACATACTAATCTCTCCACCAGCTAATTTTCCACCAAGCTCTTCGTATATGTGAATATTATCAAACTTATACCCAGAATCAAACCATGGAGTAAAGTTGATGGAAACTTTATAAGAATTAACATATTTCATAGGCTTCCTAATATATTATCTAGTATTTTTTTTGGAATTAATTTTAAAACTGCACCTCGCTTATAAGTTTCAAGACCTCTAGCAGCCTGTAACATTAGGAGGCCAGCATATGAAGTAGAACCATAATAAGCTTCTGCAATAAGATCAGGTCTATATTCATATGCTGTTATTTCAACTGATTCTCTCTGGATGACTGGATTGTTTAAGTATACTAAAATACTCGAATTATAAACATCAATCCCATCTATATAGTTCGAGAGATTTTCTTTATTACTAATTATCTCATCTTTCTTTGTAAACATATTATCCTCCTAACAATTTTTCATTCTCTTCAATTTTCTTATTTAGATTCTGTTGTAGGATAGTTTCTGCAGCGTCTTTTTCGAATTTAGTCGCTGTTCCATCTATCAGTGATTTTAATCTAACGTCTGTAAACTTAGATGCTGGTTTGAAAGTAAGAGTAACATCACAAGATAATGGACATAAGTCGTTTTCTTTAGAACCAGCATCCCATCTTTTCATAAGCTGTTTAGACATCTGAAAAGTAGCAGCCTCACATACAAGATTATCGATGGCATAGAGTACTCCAAATTTTAGCTTAAGAGTTCCGAATTGTATTTTATCTATGTTATCCAATTCTGCTCTAAAACCCCCTGGAGGAATCTGCCAACCAAAATATCTATCACCAAGCTCTTTTATCAGATCTCCGCTACCATCATCTAGAGGTTGTCCAGTATCATCCAAGAACTTTACTAACTTTCCAAAACAATATGGATATAAGTCTAAGATCTGATCATTTACAGATTTAAATTCACCATCTACATAATCAGAAAACATAGTGAATTTTAAAGTTAAGTTACCAAATCCTACACCTGTTCCTGTATAATAAGAAAATCTACCTGTCTTAGTAACTAATGCTCTGTTAAGATAATCCGCTCCAGAGTTAGCTATTTTTTCCAAGATATCCGTTCCTTTGTCTAGAATCTTTCCTACAGTACTTAATACAGCTCTCCTATCTTCTTCAGAGGTTCCTGTCTTCATCTCATCCTCAGCAGCATTCATCTTCTTAAATTCTCTTGATAAAAAAGATAAGTAAGGTGCGTATGGTTTGAATTGGCCGAAAAGATTATTAACTGAATCATCTCCGAACTCAGACCAGGAATTTGAAATAGCTGCTTGATAGTCCTCCGTTAAAACAGCTTTACATAGAGGTTTCATAGAGTATCCATCATTATCAACCTCCCCTGAATATTTTACCCATTTCCCAGAAGATAGTTGAGAATTGCAGTGAAGAGTAACAGATTGAAGTCCATTATCTCGGTTAGTATCATAGTAAAATCCACAGACTTCAGTTCCTCTACCCATCCATTTTCCAGTATTCTCATTAAAAGAATTTAACCTTGCTACAGAAGTTGGAGTTTCTAAGGTTTTCGGAATATCAGCAGACTTGACCATACTACTTAGTGATGAAGGTTTTGGATTTAATGGTGGTAAGCTCATAATTTTATTTCATTAAGTTATCTATTTTATCCCTCTCACTCTTTAAACCAGCTCTCATATTATTTTTTGCTGCTATCAAGAAATCCTTAGTAGATTGACCACTAATAAATTTCTTAAGTGATATATCAGAATACTTAGTAGATGGTTGAAAGTTAAGAACAACATCACAATACAATGGACTCAAGGTATTCTTTTTCTTTGATTTATCCCAATATTTTACTACCTGCTTAGAAAAACCAAACTGAGCATTCGTACAAACGAGAGCAGGTAATGCGTAAAATGCTCCAAACTTTAACTTAAGAGTTCCTGGCACTTTAGTATTATCTATATTAATAAGATCTGGTTCATATCCCCCAGGAGGCATCTGCCAACTGAAAAAAGTATTTAACATTTCACCATTCTCCCCTGAAACTCCTGTATTTATTGTTGTTCCTTGTATATTTCCTCCACCATCTACAATTCCTTTAGTATATTGACCCATAATATATGGATATAACTCTTTCAATTGTTCCTGAACTGTATAGAATACTCCATCACCAACATATTCAGGGAGTACAGTAAATTTCATAGCTAGATTTCCAAAACTAGTAGAAGTTCCTGAATAATAAGAAAATCTAGTTCCCTGAGTTACTAAAGATCTATTAAGAAGCTTTGATGCAGTCCCCGAAACAGATGATATAGTAGATAAAGCTTTTTTTGCAAGCTTCTCAACTGTGGTATTTCCAGTAGTATCTCCTAACATAGTACCAGCAACTTCTGACAATTTTTCTGCATAAGGAGCATAAGGTTTTAAAGAATTCCAGAGACTTCCTATCATATCATCTCCAAAATCAGTCCACGAGTTTCCTGCCTGAACAATAAAATCTTCATCCAGAACTCCCTTATAAAGTGCTGTAGTATTATATCCATCCTCATCAAGCATATATCCCGCAGAAGTCATCATTTGCCACTCTCCATTATTATCTAGATATTTATTAGCATGAAGTGTTATATGTGTTAAGACTTTATCTACCTGTCTATCATAATAGAAAGCTTTACTTCTTACAACACTTGCTTCATTCTCATAATATGGTTCTTTCGGAGGTGGTAATGTCTTTGGAATATCAGACTTAACCATACTACTTAATGATGGAGGGTTTGAATTTAATGGTGGTAATAATTTCTTATCTGACATAATTTTTATAACATATTTTATTAACCATTATGATAAGGAGGTTGAGTACTACTAGTTACTTTTGTTCTATTATCTCCTCCCCATCCTGGAGTAGTATTAAATTTTAAAGATGCTATAGCTGTTGAAACATTATTTATTGCCTCTGCTTGTGCTATAGAGGTCTTTTGAAGAAGTTTTATATTTTCATTTACGTCTGAAACTTTGGAATAGATATCTTCAGTTCTATCTTTTCCTGCATCAGCTACTAATTCTTTAGCTGCTGATTCTGATGTATTACCTGGAATAGTATTACTAGACCTTGAAGTAGTTGGAGTAACCTTTTCAGGAGCTAATACATTACTCTGAGCCATTAATACCGCTGAACTAGAACTATTACTGCCAGATTCTCCCCAGTTATATGTAGGTATATTAAATCCCTTATCGGTTTTCTTCTCTACATAATTATCTGCATAGTAAACTCCATCATTATTACTGCTAGACTCAAAATCTTTATTCCAAGCTAACCAAGTATTAACTGAAGCATTATCTGGTCCAATATGATAATGTGCTCCTGTTCCTCCTGTTTTTGCTAGTGCTTCTTTTGTAGTTTCATCTAAAATACCTAATCCTCTTCGTTGAAAATACTCTTGTACTAATGGAGAACTAAGTAATTGTTGTTTTAACCTTTCGAAATCACCATCAGTAGGGACGATATCAATTGCTAAATTATCAGTAGTATGATAAGATTTATTTCCAGAATTGCCAGCTTCTCCGGGTTTCCGTTTTTTCGAAGTAACCACAAAATCTGTTACTCCACCCGCTTTAAGAACATCCTCTATTCTTTCCCATGAAGAGGAAGCTAAATCTGCTTCTTGATACTTTCCTTGGTTTCTGAGAGATTTTATTTCTTCTGTAGATAATGGTTTTATTCTAGAAACTGAATTATACGTATCTTTCCATCTCCCAACATACTTATCATTTCCTGGATCGTACTTAGAGGCAACTCTCTTCATAACAGTATCTATATCATCTCCATTGAATGCATTATATCCATACTGTTCCTTATTGAGAAGATTTACCTTATAATCTACATAATCATCAATAGACTCAAACTTTCTCCAACCATTACCATCTTTTATTCCACCAAAATTATTCTTCTTAGTAGCTAAATTGCTAGTACCCCAACTAGATTCTTGAGCATCCTGAGCAATCATATAGTCTATATATTTTTCATCTATTCCAAGTTCTTTAAATTTCTTAGAATAAGCTTCTCTCATCTTTCTAACAAAATCTCCCCTCTCTAAACTATCTCCACTAATTCCAAGACTTCCTTTCACAGAATCCACTACATTACTGACTCCTTCTGAAACATAATTGATACCTCTTTTCATAGGAGAATTTTCATACTTCTTATCAAATTCTTCATCTCTCTTTTCAGATTCTTTAATAGCATTATGATATCCTTCGAATTGTTTATCAATGTTTATATCACTGTGGATATTTTTAATTATAGGATCAAAAGATATATTATGAGACTCAAAATACTTTTTATTATCTTCTAACTGTTTTCTCTTGACTTGAGTCATAAGATCTTCCATCTGTTTCAAAGAAGTTTCATCTGAGGTACTAAATTCAAAGTTTTCATTATTTAACTTCTCTCCTAATTTAGCTCTTACCTTTTCAAAAAAACTGGGAGTAGCTTCATAAAATTCAAAAACAGATTTATTAACTTTCTTCTTCTTTCTAACTCCAGTTCTAGGATCAACATTATATTCAGGGCCATCATATTCCTCTACCTCTAAAACTTCACCTTGTCTAGGATCGTTTAAAGGAACCATATCTAAAGTATATTTATCAGCCCAAGCTTTATTCCATGAACCTTTAATTCCCTCAGAAATAGCTTTCCATGTAGGATCTTGAATAATATCTCCAGTAATAATTGCATCTCCTATATCAGATGCCATACCGTCTGCTCCAACTACTTTTCTACCAGCATTTACAACAGATCTTTTTGCAAATCCTTCAACACTTCGTCTCTTCCAATCAGCTCCTTCTTTATAATAATCATCATCTGTTTTTTCTCTCTTAACAAACTTAAATCGCTTAATGCTCAAATCTTCATTCCCAAATAATCCTTTAGTATCTATTAAATTTCGAAGTCCTGATATAAAGTCTTCACTAATTAATACTCCACCTTTAGTATCTGCAGTGTTTTTTAATCTTTCCATTCCAGACATTACACCAGCTACATTAACTGTATTACTTGTTTTGTCATTAAGCATTCTAGAAATAGTTCCAGCTTGTCTTACTTCTCCAGCAGTATTCGTTATCTTATTATCACTAGAAATATCCCAAGAATTTAAATATCCATTCGATCCAGGTTTAGAAACAGTAGTAGCATCTCCCCAAGAAGTATCTTTAACATTAATTCCTTTAGCAGATTTAAAAGTTCTTCCCTCTATAGCTTCACTAGCCATAGAACTCTCCTTACCTACCTGTTTAATATTAGAACTAACTATATCTTTTATAGCGTCAGCTCCTCCAAATCCAGCCTTAAGAATATTTCCTAAATATTCTATTAATTTTGTTACAGTATCTGGAAGATTTCCTAAGTCTAATTCAGGAACTTTAATTGCTTTTATTGCATCTCCTCGTTCTTTAAAGAAATTACTAATCTTATCTCCTAAAAGTTGAAGGACACCATCTTTATTATCATTCCAAAAAAGTTTACCCAAAGATTCAATAACTCCAGCTTTACCTTCAGGATCTCCCCCAAATAAACTAATCAACATTTTAGAAAATCCTGATCTTCCTCTAGGAGCTTTAGGATCATTTGGGTTAGGCTCTCCAAAGAAGAACGTCTCTACATTTCCTGCAAATCTAATTATTCTCTTCCAATGTTTAGCCAAGAACATAGTACCGAAGAGAAATAAGATAGTTTTAAATTGACTTCCGACAGAGCTTGATAATTTTCTGGGGTCTAATCTCTCTGAAACACTCTTCCCTAAGTCGGAGAGATGCTTCATGAGTTTATTAGTACTTCGAGTGAGAGACCATTCACGACGTTGATATTCTTTTTCTCTAACCGCCGCTTGTTGATTCTGTTTAGCGAAGGCATTAGCTATCCAAGTTTTAAATCTAGCTTGAGACTCATCTGGATTTTGTTTAATGGCTAATGTTCTTCCTTGCACCGGACCACCTACATTAGCGGCGGGAACAGCAACATTATTAGTCGTCGTGTTCGTGGTGTTATTATTTATCGTTATCTTCTGTGGGGTTACTTGTACACTCCTTGAAGATGTTCTTTGTACTTTAGGTTGTCCAAGTCCATATTTTCCTAAGACAGCCTGAGTTTGTGGATTCATTGCCTGTACTTGTTGTTGTACTGCTGCTCCACCTAATCCTCCAAGTGCAGCCATCTCTACAGCTTGACTCATAGTTTCATTATTAGCCGCATCAGCATTATTTTCGAGTCTAGCTGTTTGTAAGTTTCCCTGACGTTCTGCATTTATCTGAACAATCTGGTTTTGTGCTTCTTGGAGTTGTTGTAAGTCTTTCCCATCCTCTGGTTTCTGGGAAGACATTTTTCTTACTTTATTTTCTATATCTTCTACAGCCATTGTTTATTTATTAATCATTATAAAAGAACATACTATGATAAGTTGATAAATCCAATAATCTATATTTATTATTATGAAAATAGTACTTCTCATATTTCAAAGGTATAAGTTTATTCATCTCATTTTGTTCAACATCATCTATATACTCATACCCAAACATACACATAAGATAATATACCTGAAAATAATATCCTGTATTGTGAAGTAATTTAAAATCTATAACACTATCGGAATCTAACTTATCTATCAGAATATCTCTTACTCTATTATCTTGCTCTAGTTCTTCCCTAATATTGGTTACTATACTTATATCCGGATAGAAGTTACTAGTATCTACCAAACAAAAACTAATCCTAATATTAAATTCTTCTTTTAATTTATCAATTTCACTAGATAAATTGATTAAATCTTTTAAATATCTACTAAGATTATTTCTTTCTATACTATAGGATCTTTTTATTCCAAGAAAAAATTCAATAGATTTTATATGAATCCAAGTCTTTATGTAATCTACTATCATATTATTTCTTTTTAAATACGGACTTTATTGATCTTTTCAAGTTTTCTATTTTATTTTCTCGATTAATCTTTAATCTTTCTTTTTCTGATGGAGTTAGATCATCTAATCCTCTATTTAAAGCCTCTAATACTTTCTTAGATCTAGATAATTTATAAGTTTTTAAAGATTCATTTAATTCTTTTTCTGCTCTTTTTAATTCTTTACCCTTAACTCCAACATCTTTTAAAAGTTTTATAGCATTATTACTAGCACTTCTCTCTTTTTCGACTGTCTTAGAAGCATTTTTATATTCTTTAATAGCTCCAGAGATTCCTTTTGGTTTTACTCTACTAATAAATTCTTTCGATACTCCTTTACTACTATCATCTATAACATGACCTATTTCATGTGCTAAAGAAGCTTGACTTCCTTTATGATTAATGACAAATTTATTGTTAATAGCTGCCTTTCCTAATTTTCTTTGTTGTGGCTTATTACTATTAATTAACCTATTTCTCTCAATAGATTTTATATTTTTAGCATCTATTTCCCAATTGTTTTCGCGGGATAATCTAATTTTTGCTTTCTTTCCTGTTTTCTCTCTTTCTTTAATTAATCTTTTTGAACTTTCTATAGAATCTGATCCTAAGTTATCTTTTTTCTTACCCTTTAGTACTTTTACACCTAATTCTTTTGCTTTTCTTCCAAGAGATTGCATTATTTCAGGTCTTTTATCAGAAACATAATCCTCTTTTATAGATTTGTTTAATTTATCCATAGATTTCTGTTTGTTACTTATCATACTATTCAAGATAGGTCTAACAGTTTTTCTGAGTATCTTTTTTACTAGTCCATATTCTCGTTGTTCTAGTTCCCAACCCTCAGAATATAATCTTTCTACTAGATCTCTGCCAGTGAAAGTTTTAGTATTTAATTTTCTTACTATAATCATAATTTATGTTGTTTATAATTCCCTCTTAATCTTCATACAATTTTAAAGCCTTATATATGAATAGAAATATATAAGATTATGAAGAAAGATATAATAAAAGCTTATAAATTTATTAACTACAGCGATCATGATAATTGCGCTTGTGATTTAGCATTATCACCTGTAGAATGTTATCTTTTCTTAGAGAAAGAAAAGTATGAACAGTTTTATAAAGGTAATATTCAAAAACTTAATGAAGAATTAAATGATATTACTTGTGGATTATTACAAATTAATATATTACAGGATTACAGATTAGATGACTTTAAACTAATTGATGAAAATTACATACCGAATAATAAAGATTACATATTAATATTTTTACCTACAGTATGCGAATTTAATATAGTAAATAGTCAGTTAAATCTATCAGATGAAGCAATAAAATATATTAATTCCATTCAAAAAGAGGATTAATTTCCTCTTTTATTTTTCTTCCACATTCTCTTTCTTACTTTTTCAAACCGTAATTATTGGAGTTTTTAATTTTTCAACAAACTTATCTATCTCTTTATTTCCAAAACCTAATATAACTCCTAAATCATCATTATACCAAAATTTTCCGGGAACTTTGAGAATACTATATAAACTCTCATCACAAACCATAAAAGTTATTAGGTGATGTTCATATGTATCACTTACTGTTATTACCTCAGTATCATTAGAAATAGTATATTTATCTAACTTATCAGTTCTTATCATAATAACTGGAATACATCTCTTAAGATTAAAAGATTTATCATATTCATTATTATCGATTAGGACTCCTCTTACTAACCTAGGAGAGTCTTTCTTTTTCTCATCACTGGCTTTTACGATAGACTGTTCATCATTTTTCTCTTCTAGGGTTTTCGTAATAAAATCTATGACCCCAAAAATTAACAGTAAAGCTCCAAGAATTATTAACCCAGGAATGAGTAATACAGCTACAATAATACCTGGAACTAATAACGATAAAGTCCAAGATAGCCATTCACCGTCATCAAACATCCAATCTATTAAATTAGTTCTCTTCATCTTTCTTCCTCCAATTATTTTCTATATATTCTTTCGTATCCTCTATAAATCTAAGTAACTCGGCAGAAACCAGATCATAATTACTTAATAATTCGAGAGCATAGTAATTATCGACAGTATTAATATTCCCTTTATAAAATACTCCTCTATAACGACCTGAAAGTACTAATCTCTTGAAATCATTAGTCTGTATAAATAAAGTATCTTCTGGAATATTATCAAATTTATTTTCTTTGAGTAAAATAAACACATCTATTCTATCAGATCTAATTCCAATAATAGAAACTATATCACTCTCTTTTGGAAATTTTCGAACTCTCCCAGGATTATAACCAGAATATTCGCTAAATCTTAATATATTTTCTATGTTTATATAATTCTCATCTATCCAATATGCCATAATTTTATTTTTTAATTTAGTTCCTGGGCAGTTATTATCCCAAACTCTCCCAGGATTGTATGTTTTTAAGAGTAGAACTCCTTATAATCATCTAAACGCTTTATTCTTTCTGGCTCCTCAATATCACTCCATACATTTACATAATCACCTGTTTTTGTATCATAAAACATATAAGAACTTTCATAAGCATCCTGAACTCCAAGAGGAATATAACGTTTAGGATCAAATTCACCCCATATATTCTTTATTTGATTATAATCTGGAATAGAATTATCTGTGAATCTATAATTTTCATTAAATTTAACTCTATTCATATCAGATTTTACTTTCGGATATTTCTTGTAGAATTGATCATATGTCATAGGGCGTTGATTTTCCCAATTAATTCTTCTGTTATCTATTAAAGAATTACGTCTTATATTATCACTATCAATTCTCTTCTGTAATTTATTTATTTGCTTTTTTCTGAAGTAGTTAGATGTTACATAAGCACCTGTAGCAGCTCCTATAGTTCCACCTAATAAAGCACCACCTCTTCCTCCAGCAAGACCTAGAAGAGCACCAGTTCCTCCTAAAGCTCCAGTAGCAGCCAATCTTTTTCCTAGTGTTGGCTTTATACTCTTTAATCTCTCTAACTCTTCTCGATCCGAAATATTAAATAATTTTCTCTTAATGATCATAATTTTATAATAAAGATCTAGGGGAATTTTTACTAATATAACCCCCCCCACTAGATCAACTTTTAATAGAGGGGAGTTATATTTTATAGGTCTAGGAGGTTTACATTTATTATTCCTCCCTCACCCATCATTTCTTTTCTCTCAGCTTCAGATTCATAGTAGGCTTGACGTTGTGCTGCTGATATACCCTTAAGCCTCTGCCCCTTCTTTCCACCAAAATTAAGAAGTGGGAAATCTGGATCAGTTCCTTCAGTAGTATCAAGGAAATTCTCATAACACTCTCGAAGCGCCTTAAGAGAACTCAGAGTATAACCTTCTATCCCATCTGCCTTGAGAAACTTATTTAAATAAAATTTTAGATCCATCAATTGGGGAATTGTTACAGATGTCTCGAAAGAAGTCGACAGTAAGAGATTCTACACTTACTGCCACACTCCTCCTTTCTTTCGCTTTCTTTCCTTTATTACATTCAGGACAATATAGTTGAATAGGTTCAAGTCTATCGTAATATAAGTCACGAAGAGCAAGCAAGAGAGTAACATCACCATGAGTAGCCCCTAAGACATCTTTCTCGATCTGTGTTCCCTGATAATCAAAATCTTTAATCAAGGCTATAGTTTTAATCATCTTCAAGTCAGTTACAGTTCGATATCTAAGGTAAGTCTGAAATACCTTCATAAACTCTCTAACTGTCGGAACTATAGTCTCGTATCTATGCCCTCCAAGTTCAATAAAAGCACCATTCATAATCTTTTGATCGATCTGTTTAAAGTGAATATCTTTTTCGAAGGATATAGTTTTCTTCATCTTCTTACCACATTCAGGACATGTTACTTCTATTTCATAAGATAATTCCCCTGATACAGTACATAGCTTCTTATAGAATATCAGGAAATCTACATCCATTAAGTAACAATCTAAGATAGTTTCATCTTCCTGAATAAGTAAGTTAATATCATATAAGTATTTTTCTAACGGATCATCAGAGGGTAGATTTTCAAGGTATCTAGTTATCTCTAGGAATGTCATAGGACTAACTTTAACACTCGGAAACTTATAACCATATCCTCCTGATGGCAATTGTGCTGTTAATATATTCATAATTTTATCAAATTTTACATTAAACTCTCATTTTATATCACTTATTCTTTTCCCCTACGCTTCAATTCTTCACGAGCCTTTCTTGCTTCAGACTTATGATGTAGATGTCCGGCCGTAGCTATAGCAGCACCAGTAGCAGATCCTATACCAGCTCCTACTAAACCTCTCTTAAGTGATAATTTCTTTGCTAAACCTATCGAAGCTCCAGAGACACCAGTAACAGCTATAAGTCTTTTATTATTTTTCTTAATATTTTCTTTTTCCTTATCAGTTAAGCCACCATCATATCTAGCTCGTTCTTTTAGCCACTTATCTGATTTTCTGGCAAACTTAGAATCATCAAACTCCTCGGATGCCCCAAGATAAGTTTCTTCATCTGGATTACTCTTGGGAAATTTCTTTGCTCTGAGTTTTTCTGCATTTTTCTTCATCTTATGATTAGAAGCTAAACTTACTGCAGTACCTACAACAGCTGCTCCAATAGCTATCTTCTTATTACGTTTAGAGGCTTTCTTTGATATCCGGTCCTTTAATCGTTCTGCTGCTTTCTTTGTCAACTCCTCACTTGCATGTGCCTTGTTTACAGCATTATTCATGTAGATATTCTCAACTCTATTAACCTTTTCGTTGATATCGATTTCATTCGCTAAACCATTACCAGTTTTTATTCTCTTCTTTGCTAATTCCCGAACTTTATCACCAGTAGATCTAATCTTTTCGAATTCCTTATCAAGTTTCTTTTCACCCTTAAGATTATGGATAATTACTTGCTTATCCACTCCCCTATGTTTCTCATCCTTGATAAAATTAGATGCAAGTATACCATCCGCAGCAATACCAGCACCAGCCAAACCTCCATAGATTGTTGCTACACCTTTTCTAGTTCTGTCAAGGTTATCTGCAGCCATTTCTCTTTTCTCCTTACTTGTCTTGGAGAATAATTTACGTTTTATTATCATCTTCTTTTCTATTTATATTACAGTTCATCATAATATCCTTCCTCTATTAACTCATTTTTCGTGCGTTTTCGGTAATTATCTAGGTATCGTCTCCTCTTCTTCTTTCCATCAACCACTAATACCTTATATCTCCTACCAGCACTCGTTTCACCATCAATAAAGTAAGGAACATGAGAATTATCATTAAATAATTTTCTCTTAATAATCATAAAAAAATATTATTACACGGGAGGAGAAGAACAAGTCTATACACCACCCTCCCCATTAAAGGTATATAGAACTTTACAATTATTATTACTTAAAAGCCTTATATATGAAGAAAATCAAAATATATAAAACTATGAAAAAAGATATTATTAAAATTGTAAAACCTAATAAACAAAATTCAAAAATATCAACTACAGCTAAAGTATTTGAACAAGGAATTTCGTTTATTACATTGATTCAAGTACCTAAGGAAAAGTATAATATTCCTAATGGTATTAAAATATTAAATATCAAAGAGAAAGACTTAGAAACTTTTAAATCATTCTACGATATAATTCTAAAAGATCCTGAGAGATATTATACAATCGGATCTATAGATAATAAGTTTAAAACAAAAGAACTAGCGGAAAAACATGTAGATGATCTAATTTCTAAGATTCGTGAAAAAGAGGCTTAAGGTCTCTTTTTATTTTTCTTCTTTATTCTATTAGGTTTTATTATCCCTTTTAAAATTTTTCCTTTACTAGATTTATAACCATGCATATAAGTTCCAAGATCCGCTCCTAATTCTTTCCTAGCTTCAATCATTTCACTAGGATTTGCATTAGCTGATCTTAAAAGTTTCATTGCAGTCTTGGTAGCATTCTTTTCTTCTTTTATTAAAACCTTTCCTGTTGCAGAAGTTAAAAGATAATTTCCTAATCCATTTTTATTTCTACTTTTATGATAAATCGGCTTTGTCACACCATTTAATTTAGATACAACTCCTGTACCTAACTTACTTTGATTCATAACATGAGCAATTTCATGAGCAAACACGGCCTGACTTCCCTTTTGATTTATTACTGCTCGCTTACCTCGAGATAAAGCTTTTCCAAGTTCCCTGTCTTCTGGAAAATCTGACTTAGTATATCTAATTCTATCTCTTCTATTGGTATATTTTTTAGGTAATGTCCAAGTTTCACTTCTATCAGGAGATAACTTTACTCCCTTTTCTGTTACTGGTTTATACTCTTTCTTCCCTTTAACTACAACTATTCCTCTTTTCTTTGCTTCTTGACCTAAAGCTTTCATTACTTCAGGTCTTTTAGGAAATTTTGTATTTTCAGTGTATGCATCAAGAGCCATCTGAGCTTTATCATTTGCCTTAATCGACTTATCTATATCATCGGAAATCTTAAATCTGAGCTTTCTTATTCCTCTTTTTAAGCCTCGATCTTTAATAGACTTTGCTCCATATTTTATATATTTTTTCCACGGAACTCCAAATTCTCTTTGTTCAGGATTATCAAAAATTAATTTACGTTTTATTATCATCACTTAAGAAATTTATTATCTTTTACCTTATTTTTTATACCAAAGCCTTATATATGTTAAATTAAAACCAAAGAATATGAAGATAGGAATAAAAACAACAAACGTAATAGATGAATTTATTAGACTTACAGGTCCTACAGCTGATCTAAGAATAAAAGATTGTAAAATATATGTAATAATAGATCATAACAAATTCACTAACCTAGAAGAATTGCTCAATATAATAAATCAGCAATCTATCTTTACCTCCGAGCCTGCAGAAATTGTATTACCCTCTGAAGTGGAATCTATACTACTCGATACAGATAATTCAATAACAGATACAACCATAAAACTTCCTGGGACTTGGAGAATGAATACAGAAACTAATAGAATAATTGAGCAAGAAAAGTTAGATAAAATTTTAGAACTATTTACTATACAAGAAGGATGAGGAAACTCGTCCTTTTATTTTCTCTTCTTAGAATTTCCAAAACAAAATTCTCACCCACCTTTTCCTGGCGAATGAGAATTATTATGACTCGGGAATTATATCCCTACCTCATAAAATATTATTTCCTTTATTTATTATCTTTAAGTTATTATATATAAATTGGTATTCTGGTTTGACTCCTACTATTTCAAGTGCATTAACTCTTGTCTTATCCAAAAGAGTTATTTTACATTTTTTTACCTCAAAGTATTCTTCTAGATCAATGGCCTTAGGAGTAGCAGTATAATTAATAGACTCATAAAGATTTCCTAAAGTATCTTTTATATCTGAATTAGGTATTCTATCTCCTATGATAAATCTAGATAGTATTGTATTTACCAAGAGCTCCTTACTAAATACTACTATTCCAAGTTCTTTTTTAATATTTGTTTTATTATAATAAAGCTTTTTTAATCTTTCAGGGCCTAGAGCTATATAATGAGATGCTATTTCATCTCCACCTAATTGACCTAATACTATCTGAATACTCTGCTCTGATAGACCATATTCGCAGAGAAGTTTTATTTTATCATAATAAGTTTTTAATTCCTGATATTCATTTAGAAACTTCGATACTTCTTTATTAACTTCTGGGTTTTTACAATACATACTAGTTTCTCTACACTCTAAAAGATATTTGCATTTATCTAAAATATTCTTATCAATACTTAACTCTAAAAATTCATATACTAAATCTATAGAACGAAGTTTTCTATTGAACACCTCTTTATATAGGTACTTAATATCAATACTTTTATCTATACCATTAAGTATTTCTAAAATTACTTTTACTTCTTTCTTTAATTTAGTTAACTCTCTATGCTCCAGAACAGGACACTTGGGGAGAGATTTTATATTTTTCGCTACATTAGGATCACTAAAGAAATCTACTATCTCTTTATTATATTCAAACCACTCCATCCCATATTCTGGATATAAATACTTTCTAAACCTATACTGAACATTCTTTTCATCTTCCTCTGTTAATCCTGGAACCTCATATAGTATCTTACAAGTAGGATTATGCATTCTATATTGAGAAAATCTAGTATTTTTATTAGAATCTTCCGTATAACCTATTTTTAATAAAAAGAAACTTTCTATACTACCATCAGAAAGTTCTTTATATCCTGATGATTTAATTAAGTATATCATTTTCTTTATTTATTATTTTTAAATTATTATATATAGTACTATACTCTGGTTTTATACTAATTAATTCTAAAGCATCAACTCTTTTCTTTGTACCGTCTTCTAATATTTCATTAATCTTAGCTCTTTTTATATTAAAAAATTCTTCTAAATCAGTAGCCTTTGGAATTGCAGTATATCCAACAGAATTATAAAGAGATCTTAGATCTTCTTTTATTTTTGCTTGACCTATTCTATCTCCTACTGAAAATTTAGATAATATTACATTAATTAGAAGATTCTTATTAAATGTAATTATCCCAAGTTCTTTTTTAATATTTGTTTTATTATAGTAAAGCTTTTTTAATCTTTCAGGACCTAAAGCTATATAGTGAGATGCTATTTCATCCCCTCCTAGTTGATCTAATACTATCTTAATACTCTGTTCTGATAGACCATATTCACAGAGTAGCTTTATTTTATCATAATATGTTTTTAATTCCTGATATTCATTTAAAAACCCAGACACTTCTTGATTTATCCAATCGTTCGTATCAAGAGTAGAATGAACTGAGCTAAATACCGTAAATCTATCTTTATAATCAATTTGCTGTATCCTGAAAGCTCTAATCTCATTAACTAATACTAAATTATTAAGAACTGGAATAAGAGTACCTCCTTGATGCTCGTTAACTGCTATATAATCATCTTTATAGTTATATGATTTAGTATTTTTTTGATAAGTCTTAGCTAATGTTAATTTCGCTTCATTAGGTGTTGAATTATATGATAATAATAAATCACTCGTAGCTTTCCTTTTTCTCTCTATTTCTTTATTAAACTCCTCCTGACTAACCTTTCTATAATCACATGTCGGTCTATAATAAAAAGTAGCATTATTCTTCCAAGGATTCTCGAATAATCTTTGACGTCCTAGTATCTGAGGAAGATCTTCAGAGATATCTACTGCCAAACTATCTATATTACTATCACTAAAGATAAAGCTTCTAGCACATTTTGAATAGAAATCTGCTCCAAGGTATACAGTACGTGTACAGAATGTAAACATCTTAGGTTTTACTCCCTTCAATGGAACCTCTCCTATCTTAAACTTCTTTCCAAGCTTCCTCTGAATACGCTTGAGGTTGTCTGGAGTATCAGAGCATAATATATTAACTTCCTCTGGCTTAAGATCACACTTCTTTATGATAGATATAATATGATTTACACTGTTTACATATAATACTGCCTCGTCTGATATAATTTCTCTGGGATATCCATTAATTATCCTAACACAGCGTTCAAAGTCTCCCTCTTTATAGGTTCGAATAATTTCTTCTGCTTTAGATCCAGTAGATTTCATGGATAGAACCTTAAGATTAGGTTTAATTATTCTTGTCGAATCCTCTTTACCCCAATTCATGTTAATATATGGGAGACCATCGAATTCATCTAACATATTCAAGTACTCTTCTAACATCGGAGTTGCACTAACAAATAATGCACTATGAGATTGATGTAAGTGATATAAAAAATCTAATTCAGTATTAGACTTGAATTTTGAATCGTGAAGTATTGTCTGAAACTCATCGATTACTGTATAAAATCCCTCAAAAACTCCTAGTGAGGTTAAGATATCTTTTACAATTCGATATGAATCATAGGTTACGAGAATTTTAGCTGGTTTCCCTAGGTACTTCCTTTCTCCCAGGTAATTCTTGATCTCATTCATTAATCTATTATAGACCGTATCCTTCCCGTGAACCATTTCCTTGAGTGTATCTATAAATGCTTGAGATCTAGATTTATCTACTTTAGAGAGATCTTTATCTACAGATACTTCCTTTTCTAGTTCATTTACGACCAAGTAGACTTCCCTTCCATGTTGATCCTTTTTATTCTTCAGCAACATCTTTCTTGGACTACATAAGATAACATTCTCCGGTCCACCTATACAATATTCGGTAAACCCACATCCTGGGAGTTGTTTGTTTATTATACATTTTACTGGTAATTTGTAAAATCTAAAATCCGTTCCTAGTTCTGATATAAATCTAATCCCTCTAGGAACTATGATATCATTTAATTTAATTATTGCCATATGCGTATAAAATATTATTTAATTATTTATAATCTAATAAAGAATCCAGTTAAAAAAATAATTTTATGTCCTTTAAAATCGAAGACATAGGAGGATTCCCTTTTCGATAATAAGGAATTGAAAGGATATTATACGCATTTTGTCGATTTAATTTATAATTCTTGGATCTCTACTATAAAAGAATTTATCTAAAGGAATTGCGACACTATTACTCATATAGATTGAAGAACATAAGATCATGCCTCCGGCATGGAATATTCATGTTCAAGATTTCTTATGAGCATTTATTATATTTTAATGGAGACACCACCCCTGGCCTGAAGGGCCAAAGGGGTGTCAATAATAATTAAAAATATAAAATATGTTAAAAGAGAAAATTGTAGTCTGATATATCTTATTCAGTCTTGTGAGCGTAGCGACCGTAATGAGCTATGTAAATAGCGAATGGAGGAGAAGGGAAATACTCCTTTGTCCTCATAAATAAGGGACAAACCTATATAAAACCTCCCTTTTATCAATTTGAAAGCCTAGTATATGTAATATAAACTTTAAATACGTAGAATCATGAAAAGAATAGTCAAAGAAGCGGTAATTGAGCTTATAGATCCTTGTCCCTTAATTAAGAAAAAGGTAGTAGATCTATATCCTATCAAAGAAAATACTGAAATCCCCAAAGAAGCATTAAATCCTATGGATTGGGATATCCCAGAGGGTTATTATGCTATTGAGATTGAATGATAGTTTTATATACCTTCAATTCTTCCATATGAAATAAGAATAAAATTATGAAAAGAGATAAATTAATAAAAGAAATTATTGAGAAGGATTCATTTATTTTTGAAGATCCTTGTCCTTTATCCCATCAAGAATTAGAAGAGATAGACTCTACTATAGAGAGTACATCTTCTATGTTAGATAATATGAAAATTGACTTAATAGAGGATGATCCTATGCTAAGATTTGAAAAAATAGTAGAAAATCTTAATAAATCTAATAAAAGTATGAGAGTAAAAAGAAATGAGTTAATCTTTTTAAAGGATTATCATAATACATCAAAAACTCCTTGTTCAGATTGGCTTGATCATAAAAGAGTAGACTTGTATCCTATCAATGAAAATACAGAAATACCTACAGATGCATTAGATCCAGGGGTATGGAATATTCCTGAAGGTTATTATGCTATTGAGATTAGAGATTTGGATTAATTTCCAAATCTCTTTATTTATTCTTATATTTTCCGAGTAATCTTACAGTATTATCAGTTATCATTTTATTAGCTGTATTAGATTCATAAGTTCTAAAGGAATAATCCAGACTTTTATTTCCTGCTTTTTGTATTTCTCTGGGAAGATTATATTTTTTCGCTAATGCAGCAGCATGATATGATGCATTAGCTTCATTCATTAATGTAGATAAATTTCCTACATTGTTCATAATAGAATTATGTAGATTATGTGAATTATTTACTTTTTTATCCAAACTTCTATAATTACCATAATATTTACCTCCTCTTAATTGTTCTCTATTATCACTTACACGATGTCCAACTTCATGAAGAATTGTATATGGATTTTTTCTATGTATATTATTTATATTAATAGTATCATTTTTATAATTATATTCTGTAGTTAAATTAGAACCTACTGCAGTTTTTATATTATCTTTTTTAAGATCTTTTAAAATTTTTTGAGCAGATTCAGGATCATATCCTAAAGTAGTATTTAATTTCTTAGCTTGATTGTATTTAGTTTCAAGTTCTGAGAATTCATTATCATAATTAGATTCAATATTTTTTCTTTTGAATCTATAATTTTTTCCAGCTCTTTCTTTTTTGATTTTATCTAACTTTTCTAAGTCTATTCTATTTTGTTTCGAATTATCTTCTATAATTTCACGTATATCATAAGTTCCCTTTGCTTTTCGTTCTTTATAAAATTTTTTATTATCAAGTGAAAGGTTAGTGAAAGGATCAATGACATATTGGCCGGAATCTTTTACATTTTGCCTAGCTATTCGTAATCTATTATTAGAACTAGCAGCTTGAATTCTCTTAAACCGATTATGAAGTTCTGGATTAGTATACTTTTCCATCATTCGTTTATAAGCTTTAGCTGTTTCAGGTAGACCTATATCATTAATAGCTTGAGAATTTTTAGCATAATCTACTACTTGACCATTACCAGTTAAAGCATCTACGGTTTCATTACTGACGTGTCTAGCTTTAACAAATTTCTTGGCTGATAAATTTCTTCCGATATTACCTTTCTTTAAGGCTTGATACATTTCTTTCATAGCCTTAGTTTCCTGCCTTGTAAATAACTTACGTTTTATTATCATTTTATATTTTATGTTAAGGATTAGTTCTTAGAGTTCTATATTCCAAGATTCTCTAAGATACCTCCTTCAAAGCCTTATATATGAAAAGAAACTTTAAATATATAAAGCTATGAATAGAAGCAATTTATTTATTAGTATCCGTAATTTCTTTAAATATTTCCATCATTTCGGAAAGGTATTTTAAGTTACGAATACGAGGGAAAGATGGTATTATTTATCATCTTTCTTTTTATTTTCTTTTTCTAATTTTTTCTTTTTCTTTTTATATGCAATTCCTCTAGCTAGTTCTGACATTCCTGCATTAGTTACAGCAAGTCCAGCATAAGTTCCAAAAGCTAAGCCTAAGTTTTTTCGACTAGCTTTCATTAATTCTTTAGAGGCACCAGCTTTTTTCATTAAATCTAGACCATGTTTAGTTGCTATAGCTTCTGATGCTAATCCTGGAGTTTGAACAGCTAAACCAGTTGCCCATCCACTATGTCTATTGAGCTTTGATTCTTTTTTCTCCAGATGCTTCTTTTTCTGCTGCCTTTTTACCTGATCTAATACCTGCTATTATTCCTGCTGTAGGAGCTAGAGCTATATGATTCATCATTCCGCCAGTTTTTAAGTAAGCTTTATGAACAGCTTTACCAACAGCATCACCCACTGATTTTACTTTTCTCTTATCATAGTGAGCATGTCCAATTTCATGTGAGAGAACATCAGCTGCTTTTGTTCCACTTGTATAGATTTTATTATTATGGTATGCAGGCCCCATTCCAATGTGTGTAATATTATCTACTTCATGTCCTCGTTTAGAAGCTAATCTCTTTAACTTTTCAGCTATTTTTTGCAGATTCTTCCGAAGGTTGTTTCTGCATATGTTTCATTACTATAGGGCCAGCGATACCTTGACCTGCTACTGTCCCTCCGAGATATAAAGCAGTTCCTTTTGTTTTTGAACCGGTGTCATTAGAGTTTTTATTCTCCTCTTTTTTACTAAATAGTTTTCTTTTGATTATCATAATAATTTAATTAATGAGTTAAGTTAATTTTCTAATTCTTTTTTAGTTCTCTTCTTATACGGATCTATATATTACCGTTTCTTTTTCCCATCATTAGTGACTAGTATTACGTATCGTCTACCAGCTTCAGTAATGCCAGGTTCAAAATAGGGTACGAGAATTTCTGAATTTTTAGAAAATAATTTACGTTTTATAATCATCTAATACTCGTATCGAAGAGGAATTGTTATATTTACGCTTTTACCCCTCCCCGATACAAGATTTTTTTTCAAGAAGAGGTAAAAGCCTTATATGTGTAATAATTATAAAAATTAAAGAATATGAAAATTTTAAAGATTGGATTAGCTATAATTTCAGTTATAGCAGCTTGGAAAAGCGAAAGGATATAGTGAAGGCATTGAGGATATGTACAAGTATAAAGAAGATCCGGATAGCCTTTCTGAACCTGATAAAATCATCCTTGAGGCTGTGGGTGATATCCTCAAAGAAGAAGGAACGCTAAAAAGTATGAGTGTGAGTGATGGTATTACTTATACAAAGAACCTCAAAAAGAAACTCGAGGCTCTAGAAGCAAAAGAAGAGAAGGTTGAAGTATAATATCACCTCAGAGAAGATTGACAGAAATGTTGATCTTCTTTTTTAATTTCCTGTCTTCTTTTTATATTTTGCTAGAAGTGGAGCTTTTGAATATGCATCTAAATCTTTTTCATATCCTCCGAGTGCTTTATCAAAACTTTTCTTTGCATGATTTAATTCTTCAGGTGTTGCTCCTTTTTCTTTCATTAACTTTAATGCTCTGTCTGAAGCGTCTTTTTCATTACTCAGGATTAATCTTTTGTCAATTAATTTTCGTTTCCAAGATTTTAACTTAGGAAATTTTGAGTTATTACTATCACTTTCAAAATATGTATCGCCATCTCTTTTATCTGCTTTATTAAAACTACCTCTAATAGAATCAGAGTTTGCTATTCTATTTTTAATGTTATCTTTTTCTCCTTTTATATGACCTACTTCATGAGCTAGAGAAGCAGGTCCTCCTTGATTTCTATTATAATAAATCGCATGATCTCTATTATCTATTAACTTAGATAATTTTCTTTTATCTCTTTCAGAAACTCTATCACTATTATTAATCGAGTTTTTAAGTACTTCTTTAATTTTCTTATCTTTAATATCTACATTACTATTCTCTGCGTATCTAGTAACAAAAGAATTTTCATTAATAGCTTCTCTTTGAATAGCTCTTTCTAATTTCATATTTTTAGGAGCTCTTTCATCTAAGTTACTCAATTCTCCTTGTATTTTACTTTTTTCATTTTTTAATCTATTAAGTTCTCCTTTATATCTATAATATTTCTCTAAATTTCTTTTTGAAATAAAGCCTTTCATTTTAGAGAGTAATCCATATTCTCGTTGTTCTAATTCCCAACCTTCAGAATATAGTTTTTCGACTAATTGTTTACCTGTTATCATCCTTTTTCCAATTGATTAGTATATACTTTCTTACTCTATTTATTTCTAATTCAGTTTGATAATCTAATTTTCCGGAAAAATCAAGAATTGGAAATCTAATAAAGTCATAATTATTTAAATTACCACATTTAAATAATGTGGTTAATTCTTTATCTGAAGATAACTCTTTGAAATTGATACCTTCTGGAAGTTTAAATAATTCTTTTCTTAGGAGGAAACCAACTTCAGTGGGAAAATTACCAGAAATTCTGGTTTGGATATGCCAAGTTTCTAGAGTAGGTATCACATCCTCATCTTTTCTAGTTATAGTTTTTAATTCCTCTAAGTAATCTTTTCTTGTTTGAAGCGAATTATTTCTAATATAATGTGGATCATAGAAAAGAGTTTCTGTATTTCTTTCGATTAATCCAAGTTTTTCTTCAAGATTTTTTATTTCTTGGTCTAACATTCTTCGTCTAGGAAGTAATATATCTAGTAAGTTCATAATAATTGTTTTAGTTAGTAGAAGAGTAACCGATCAAAGTTACTCCCCTTTATTATTTTTATACAATAGTAAGTATATAATTATTTAGGTTTCTTTTTATTTATTATTTTTCTTCTTAAATTATATTTCTGTCTTTCAGTTCTTCCTTTATCTCCAAAAAGTTCCATTAAATCTTTTTCTTCTTTATGAGATCCAGGAAATACTTTATAATTATCTATTTCTTTTGGATGTAATTTATTTAATAGCTTTTCATTTAAGTTATTTCTTAAACTATTTCCTTTTCTATATGTATCTATTGCAGCATTTTCTAGATTTTTAGCATGTTTAATCTCTTCTTTTGTTGCACCAGCCTTTTTTAAATCTTTTATTCCATTCTTCCAAGCATTATTTTCTTCTTGAATTCCAATAGTTCTTTTCCCAATATCAGCTAGTATCCCTTTACTATTATTAGATTTATCAGCTAATTTTTGAATTGCAGAATTAATAGATTTTTTACTATTTTTAACATGACCTAGTTCATGAGCAGCAAATGGGGTGTCTTTTCCTATTGCATCAGCGTTGAGATTTATAATTGCATCTTTGGTCGAACTTGATTTGGCCAATTCTCTACTAGCTTTATCCAAACTTTTATCATTAGACATTTCCTCGAGTAGATTTTTCTTTTCTTTATTGAGAATATAGGATTTGTCTCCTTTAGGTTGATATATCAGTTTAGAAAATTTGTTATTAGGTATTATATCAGCGTTTACTTTATTAGCTTCTTTTTTCAGATTATCGGCTATTAATTCATTCTCTTTTGTTTCTTTTCGAAGATTAGTCAATTTTCTTTCTGTTTTCTTTGTTTTTGCAAGAAACTCTCGTTTATTCTGAATTAATTTATTCACTATATCTCTTTTTCGTTTTCTGATATAATTTTTTGTTCCTTTCTTTAAACCCAATCGAGATATTTCTGAAAGTATACTAAATTCTTTCTGTTCTTCTGGGTACTTTCTTAATATAATCATATTAGAGATTTAATAAATTTCTTAGTATTTTCATCCAACTCTCTTATAATATAGTAATCCTCTATATTATCACATTCAGAGTTTGTACTTTTTATTTTATATTTAGTACTGTTCTCTATTTTTATTGTTTTTGGAATATTAATAGTTTTTCTTATTAATACTACATACACAATCTTACTTGGTTTAGGTAATTCTTTTATGATGGGATTAAAAGTATCTTTTTCATTAGAATTATCTGGATTAAAATATCCACTAGCTCGTATTACATTTAAGCTCTTATATCCATCGTTTAATCGTTTTCTAAGGTCTTCTAGGTATTCCCTTCGGCCTTTGAGATCATATTTTCTTCCTCTATTTTGTTCATAAAGTGGATCATAATAAACTTCTGTTCCAGTTCTTCTGATTAATCCAAGTTTTTCTTCAAGATTTTTTATTTCTGGCTCTAGTTTCTTCAATTCTTGCCTTTCTCTTTTTCGTCTAGGAAGTAATATATCTAGTAAGTTCATAATAATTGTTTTAGTTAGTAGAAGAGTAACCGATCAAAGTTACTCTCCTTTATTATTTTTATTTTTTAAATATTATCAAAAGTTCTTTCATACGTTAATCAATGAGTTTTATCCCATGACAGACTATATCACCTAAGAGATTTTCTTAGTCTACATACATAGTCGTTGAACCTAGATTAAATTCCAAATATCTAGGATGCTGATTGTTTGTACATAAAGATACAAATTTTCCAGCAATTCTTGTAGAAAACACCATGAAATTTTCCAAAATGTTCAAATTGCTTTAAAGTCATTAATTATTTTATTAATGAATAGACTATATCATCTCTAGATTTCACCAGAGTTCTATATTTAGTCGTTGAGAAAGGATCTTATTATCCCTTTTTGCTGATTTATTTCATTTATATTCCAGCATTTTAATAGAATTTTTCATAAAGTTTTGATTTACTTTATGCTTCTTCGTTTGAAAAAGCTTACTTGAATATCAGCTCTATCTGTCTTTATTTGTTATCTATAGTTTTCACTATAAGAACAGAATATAATTTCAAGATATATTTTATTATCTTGGTAAGTCTTTATTCGTTATACCTTAGATTTTATTTATCTAAGGCTTGGCATTAGATTTTCGATCTTTCACCAAATTTACTTACTAATTATCTAAAGGATTGCTCTATTAGACGGCCCAGTGTTGACCATCTTCAGTCTGTGGTTATGTTAACTATAATAAAACTATATTATTATAGCCCAGAATACAAATTCAACTTAGGGTTCTCTAAGTTGGTAAGTCTTTATTCGTTACATTAAGAATTTTTACTATTCTTAACTCGGTATTGGGAATTATCCTTTCACCGAATTTACTTACTAATTATTTAGGGAATTACTTCTCTAAACGGCCAGTAATTATTTACAAACCATTTTCCGATTTAGTGTGTTATAAGAGAGGTTCCTATATCACTTCAGACTATATCATAAAGAGAACTATGACTTTCTCTTTCTTTATCCATAGTCGTTGAGAAATAGATTTTTATTATTATTATCTATTTTTGCTGATTTATGTTTTTACATTTTCCAGCAATTCATAAAGATTCAGATTTCTATGTTAAAAATCTGGACGAATAAGTTCATCAATCGGTGCATCCTGAAGAATACAGTTATAGAAATTAAGAGTACGAACTTTGATACGGCTTGAGTTAGTAAAGATTAATCTAAGGTCGCATACTAAGTCATCTTTTCGGAATGAGTATTTAGTATCACGATCTGCAATTTTCTGGCGATAGTCCTGTAGTATATTTTTAATTTATAATACTCTAGACTATATCATAAGAGGAACTATGGCTTATCCTCTTTCTTTGGTGTTAGTCGTTGGAAAATAGAATCATATCTATTTCTGCTGATTATTTTTCCGCTCTTAGTTTTTTATTATTTTGAGCGGTTAAAATTTCCAGCAATTTACAAAGATTCATTAAGAGTAAACGACTTCTTAATGGACAACTTTTACATTATCAAACCAGTATGTAATTGCCTGATCTTCTTTATCTACAAAAGCCAATGACAGGGTTCCAGCTGTATTTTGACCTGTCTTTTGAATGATAGTATAATTACCACGCATTCTCTTTTCAAAACCTGATACACTATAATCAATACCAACCTGAACGGCATTTAATCTAGCATTGAAAATATCAGTACCAGGGAAATAAACTATCTTAGGTACATTAATGAATTGAAGTTCCCACATGTCACCACGAAGGAATTCTTTATTATTATCATGATATGTACTTTGATAGTCAATAAACTTCATGTATCCGTCACTGCCACGGACCAAACTTGCTACGCTTGCCATAGTTTTTATAATTTTTTATCGTAGTTTAAAGTTATATCTATTGTCATATTGTTATTCACCAAGTCACTCATTCTAGATTCTATTTCAAGTCCTAGTCTATTATTTGGGAGATCTAGGTAAAATCCAGTTATAACTAATGAATCTATGAATGAATATCCTAAGATAACTCTGTTTAATATTTGTTCTATTCTAGCTCTTATATCCCCAGCAGATTTAGTACTGAGAATTTTCCATTTATTTTTTTCAAGTTCTCTAGCCACTTTTCCTATACAAAATCTCATCCACCCTGAAGTATTGAAGTCTTGACCATTTTGATATTTCTTATAATAGTATATCTGATTATTAAATACTAGATAATTACTTTTATAGGCTTCAAGTTTTTCTTCTGGGTCTTCAAAAGTGTATGGGTCTTTTGTAGGAGTTTGATAGATAATTTGACTGCTAGACATAGAGTATATATCTTGTAGAAGTCCAAGTATATGTAAGTAATAGCCTGGACGAAGAGATCCATAAATAGTTTGTGGTCGAAAGAAGTATAGTAGTCTGTTATCTGGATCTGAGGTATAATTGAAGACATAATTATTTCCGGCAGTATTTGTTTCTTCCGGGTCTATGGTTTCTATTAATTTACCTCCCTCTGACTTATAGAATTTTCCATTAACAATATAGATAGTTCCTTCGAGTATCATATCATCGGCCGGGAGATTATCGGTTTCTACGTAAGTCCATCCATTATCTGAGTTTTGAATTAGTACTTGTAAACTTAAAGATTTCGCATACCTTAAAAATTTCTCATACTCTGGATAGTAAGAAGTGTCATAACCGATTTTCATTCCGGCCGAGTATTTATATATATCAGGAACTAAGAAATAATCTATAATCCCCGCACTATCAGAATTAAATATTGATTCTGCAGCTTTCCAATACTCATCTATTCCTTGAGTCTCTTCTTTCCAAGCTCTTTTAAGATACCAAGTCCCAGAATCCAACCCAGAACCTTCAGCATCTTTCTTATATTCTATCTCTTCTTTTGTCCATGGATCTATATAAGAAGTTGATAATATACATCTAACTAGTTTTGATTCAGAAGTTATGATAGAATCAAGTCTTTCTTCTCCGATAGTAAATAAACCACCTTCGTAAATTTCTTGATACTTATACCTCTCAATCGTAACTCTATATCTGTCATCTCCTTTAAGTTTCTCTATTATCACTTTTATATCACTATCTAAGTATTCAGGATCTCCATTTTCAGTACCTGTCGTTTTAGAAATAAATCTCATCCTAGTACTTCCAGTGGATATTTTAGAAAGTATATTGTGTGTAGTGTTAAAGTCTGGTTTGAATTCTAATCCAGTGATATTAGTGAAATAAGTAACTTGTACAGAGTATGACATATATATCTTATACCCTCCTGACATGTTCCCTTCAACTGTATATCCAAGCTCTCCAGGGATAATAGTTTCTATAAGTTTCTTGAAAATTTCTTTATTAGTTAATCCAAGAATATCTACTTCAATGGCTTTGTCGTAATATTGACTAGAAATATTAGGTATACTATTTATTTCTCCTTTAAACCATATCATGACATTCTCAAAGTAATCATCTTTAGTAGGGATAGTATATTTATCTAACCATACTTTTTTAAGCTTTTTCAAGATAATATACTTAGAAACTAGTCCATTATCTTCAGGGAAAAAATCAATACCATCAGAATAAGTTAAAGAAAATGCTAATGTTTCATAACCTCTCGATACCCTTTCCAAGTCAGGAAGGTGATTTAATAATATAACTTCATCAACTTTTTCTGTATAATCCTGAGCTTCTCCCTTTTGATTCTCTAAGTATTTCGGATAACAGTATTCAGGTCCAAGAAAACCAGAATAATTTATATTTAATACATCTTTATTATTTAAAGAGTCTGTATTATTTGTATCTAGATTTTGTGGTAACTCTGTAACTTTCATATAATCTCCGAGAGTATATATGTAATAAGTAAACCACAAATTTCCTTCTTTATATTCTCCAGTTGATTCCACTACCTTATATAATACTTCTTCCTCTCCGACCTCTGGAAGTTCTGAGGTATTATAGTAAAGTTTTTCATCTACTGAATATTTTCCTAGGTCTATATAATCCCCAGATTTTTTATTTTGTTCAACCTTAATCGGTCTATATAAGAATAAAGTAACTCCAGATTCTAAGAGTTCATCAAAATAATCTCTCTCTGGAATATTTTCTCCAAACCATATATCAAGTTCATCTGGAGTTCGAACTAATACTGGTCTTTCATAGGACATCTTAGAATCTACAACCTCAGAGAAAACTGTAAAATCATCTTGGCTAGTGGAGTACTTTATATTAGTTGTTCCTAATCTTAAATACATGGCTATTATTTATTTAATTAAACTTCCTACTGCATTTATACCTCCACTTAATATGCTAGTATAATCTGATGATGTTTTCTTCTTCTCATAAGAAGCAACATTTGCTGCAAGAAATTTTCTGGTTATTGATTCTACTCCCACTGGATTTTCACCCACAATACTAAATGATACTGTAAGATCTCCTGCTCCCCCATCAACATCTCCAGTATATTCCTCAGAGAAGTCTTTCATAACTACAAGAAGATCAAACTTCTGAATATTACTGAATTGAGGAGTTGATATGTATATTAAACATCTAAAACAAATATTCTTATACATAGCAATACAGATATTATTCGTATCTATAGCAGTTAATGTATAATCACTTTTGTCATTTCTAGGATATAGGTAATATGCATAATCATGACCTTCACTGTTATATATAGCAGCTTTAGCACACTCTTCGAAATATCGTCTCCAAGATTTATATTGGTCATCAGCTATAGTTATACGTAATTCATTAGTAAATTCCATTGATATCGGATAACTAATTTCACCGTCATATAGGCTAAGTGTTTTTGATGTTACCTTAGATTTCTGAAGATCAAATCCAGTAAAAGGTATCCATTTATTGTAAGCTGTATTTACTCCATGAGTTACAATATTTCTAATGTTTATCTCATGTATTCCAGGAAGATAATTAAGATCTCCATTTTCAGGTCCAGCATATGGTTCTAAAACAACTTCCCAAAAACTATTAGTATCTAGCGTTTGAGATCTATATCCAGAGTAGTTTGCTGAAGTGAATTTATCAGGAGTTGTAAGATATGGACTTTGTTGTAGTATAGTATATAAGTCTCCTATAGAAGATACTTCGCTAACTGACTTTCCGCATAATTCTTCTAATGTTGTTTCAATTCCTTTACCAGTAAGATAATTAGCTTTTAATTTGTAATCACTACCTTTTCCAAGTAAAGTATCTTCAACGATATCACCTACAACATCTCCTACCTTATCCCAAAATCCACCTCCACTTGAAGATTTTCCATTAACCTTTCTTGTATGAAGTTCTTTTTCAGCTTCAGAGAATTTACTTGTAGCATAGATATTAGCAGAATTAGGCATTGAAGAAGTTATACGGTTATTAGCTGCTGTCCAACCATCTTTATCATTCCTTCCAAAGATTCCTTCGACTGCATCCATTCCTTTATCTAATAAACCATCAGGTCTATTTAGAGGTTTGGAAATATCAATATCCATAAAACTATCTCCAAATATAGCATTACCTATATTTTCTTTTGCAGAGTCAACTACATTATCTACAACTCCATCTACCATTCCTCCGATACCACCAGAAACTAGATCTCCTACGATTCCCGAGTTATTTCCGGGAAGTCTAGATCTCCAAGTTCCTTTTATCATTTCAACAGCATCTCTTTCAGCTGTTAAGTTTCGAAGACATGCATTTAATTCTTTCTGGCGCTCTTTTCCATGCTTCCCCTCTGGATCTCCTTTATCAAAACCTAAGATACCCTCAAGCCAATCACCTAAAGTTAGACCACCATTATCTCCATCTTCTGCCTTAGAACGAATAGTTTTTCCGGAGGTTTCATGATCCTTATAAGCTAATCCATCTACTAGCTCTTTAGAAAGTTTCTGATTTCTTGAATATTCATAATCATCTTGACCAGAAGGAGCTTGTGCGTTTGGAGCTTTATGTTTAGTATCATCAAGTTCTGTTACTGTATGATTTTCTTCAGTATCTTCTGGAATTTCTATTGAAACATCACTTAATTCTTCGATAGTATGATTCTCTTCAGTATCCTCCGGAACTCCTAAGATAGAATCGTAAAAGTTTTCTAGACCTCCACCAAGACTATCTAATTCTTCAGGTCCTAGAGGATTATAATCTCCATCTTGTCTTGGAGCATCACCTGCCTCTGGAACTTCTAAGATAGATTCATAGAAATTGTTTATATCTCCACCAAGACTTTCTAATTCTTCAGGTCCAAGAGGATTATACCCTTCAAACCCATCTCCGAAAGCCTCTGGAAGATCTATTCTTTCATCTTCAAGTTCAGGATCTCTGGAATCTTCGAGTTTATCAATAAAATCTTCTAGTGATTCAGGTTCAGCTTCCTTAGTTCCTTCAAGATCTATTCTCTCATCTTCTAATGAACTCGGTTCAGCTTCTTTGGTTCCTTCTAAGTCGATTCTGGTATCTTCTAGTTCGGTGGCTTCATATTCTACTGTACCTTCAAGATCAATCCTAGTATCTTCTAGTTCGGACATCTCTGCTTCTTCTGTGCCCTCAAGATCTATTCTTTCATCTTCCAGAAAATTATTATCTTCAACACTAAGATCTTCTCTATAGTCCTCAAGCTCAGACATTTCGAAGTCCTTAGTTCCTTCCAAATCAATTCTAGTATCTTCTAGTGATTCAGGTTCAGCTTCTTTGGTTCCTTCAAGATCTATTCTTTCATCCTCCAGAAAATTATTATCCTCTACAACCAGAGGGTCACGATAATCTTCTAGTTCGGTGGCTTCATATTCTACTGTACCCTCCAAGTCAATCCTAGTATCCTCCAGTGAACCAGGCTCTGCTTCTTTAGTACCCTCTAGAATTTCTTGGTAGTCTTCAAGTTCAGTAGGTTCGTAATCTTCTGTTCCACCTAAATCTATTCGAGTATCTCCAAGGGAATTATCATCTTCTACAACCAAAGGATCACGATAATCTTCTAAGCTTTTTAACTCGTTTTCCTCAGTAATTCCTAAATCTATTCTAGTATTTCCAAGTTCCTCTAGTTCTTCCGCAGTTTGTCTAAGAGCTATTTTATCCTCTGGAAGATCATCTAATTCTTCTCTAGTATCTCTAAGTTTTTCTTGATGGTTTCCTAATTCATCAAGTTCTTCAGGAGTTCTAAGTTTTTCCTTGTAAGTTCCTAGCTCTTGATCTTCTGCGGTTTTTCTTAGAGGAATTTTATCTTCAGGAAGTTCGGATAGTTCAGATTCAGGGATACCATTGAGTTTAATTTTAGTAGTTCCAAGTTCTTCTAATGGATCCTCTGTTCTTAGAGATTCCCTGTAATTCCCTAGTTTTTCTAATTCTTCAGGAGTTATAAGATCTTCTCTGTAAGTTCCTAATTCTATATCCCCTGGAGTTCTACCTATATTTATTTTAGTAGTATCTAGTTCATTCCTAGAGTCTACTTCGAGCTGTTCTTTGTATGATAAGTCTCTAAACCCCTCTAAGTCTATTCTGGTTAAGTCTAGTTCAGGGTTATGATTATCGATTAGGGATTCTTTTGTTTTCCCTAGTTTTATATCTTCTTCAGGGACATTAAGTTTTTCTTTTATATTTATATAAAGATTCCTAACGCCCCTTACATTTTCTAATTCTAATCTTTCTCTTCCAAGCTCTTCTATTTCCGAAGATTCAGTATCAAGACCTTCTCTATGTTTTTCAAGCTTAGTATCATCAGGGTTTGGAATTCCCTCAAGACCCTCACGTTTATTCTCTAGAGATATTTTTCTTTTATCTTCTAAGTCTTCTCGTGATTTCTCTGTATACAATTCTAAAGGTGATTTTTCTTTATAATCTTCCCCTAATGATATTCTACTACTTTCCTTGTATAGATTTTTTACACCTCGAACTCCATCTAACCCCTCTACATGATCTTCTAATGAATTAATCTCTGGAATTCTACCTGTCGTTCTTCCAGGGAGTTCTAAGTTATTTTTCTCAAGTGTAGTATGATTTTCTTGAACTTTTCTAATGCTTTTAAGATATTTACTAAGAGCTTTTATTTCCTCAGGTCTCGTAAGTTGATCACATCCAGGAATCTTATTTTGTTTTAGGATTTCATTCTCTATATTTTGTTCTCTCATAAACTTACATATCTAAAGTTTCAACAATACTATTCAATGTATATACATAGAATACTTCAGCTACTTCAGAGTAACCCATCTTAAGAGATATTTTAAATCTAAAAGTATATTTTCCACGAGTATATTGTAATTCATCCCCAACTTCTAAAGAACTATCATCTGTATATACTTCTAAGTTATCTCTGTTTCGATTCCATACATCTCTTAGCTCATTCTGATTTAATATTAACTTTGTAGTAAATTGATCATAGTCATTTTCGAGCGTACTACTTGATGAATATGAACCTCCAAAAACATTTTTCCATTTTGATTTTTCATTTGGTCTAAGTACTACAAACTCTGTTCCTAAAAGTTTTAACTGTAGTTTTATATTTTTCATACCAATTGAATAAAGTTTATTAGCTTTATCCAAATTTTTAGAAACCATATCCGCCATAATAGTATAAATTTTAATTAATCACAATCAACTATAGTGCAAAAATCTTCTGAATCAATTATATTACGAATTAATTTATATATCTGATCAAAAGTTAATGATCCTGACAACTTCATAACAAATATATTTCTATCTAAAGACGTCGTAGTTCTAATGTGCGGTGCTAAAGATCTAATTGTATCATCTATATCGTACTGACTATATTCGAGATCTCTAGGAATATATATTTTAATAGAAGATGGATCAGGATAAATGCTAATTACATCTTTCGGAACCTTACTAGATACTTCATAGTCTCCAATATGGTCCTTATCCAATTTCTCTATCAATTTCGTTATCATCTTTCTAGCTTGTAAATCTGAAAAATGTCGAGTTCTAAGTATTATCATTTTTCAAATATATTAGGTTTTATATCAAGTGACATGAATTTGTTTAAGATAAAATCAAACTCATTCTTTGTTTTAATAGTATAGTTAAATATTACTACCTTTCCAGTATCTACTCTATTAACCTTCGTCTTTAAGTGACTCCAGAAATTAGAATCTACTTTTTTCAACTCTTCTGATTTTTTCTTATTTATTGTCACTAAGAATAAACCAGAAAGCATAGACATATTAATATCCGCCCCAATCTCTCCAATAGTATAATCATAATTTTCTACATAGTGCAGGCGATTTAGGCATGTCTCTAAGTATTTATTTCCAAAATCATCTCTCTTTACAGGAACTATTTCAGGATCATTAGTAAAAAGCACCAAAGCACTCTGTATCATTCCCATAACATGATCTGGATTCTCGGAAAATAAAGCCTTACCTGTTTTTCCAATAAATTTCTTTAATTCGTATTTATTGAGAGCTTTAACTGAGAAGTCTTTTTCTGCTTCTTTTATTCTTCCTTCAACTAGAGCTTTATTGTCAAGGAGATTTATCTTAGTGTTCAATACCTTACTGAGCTCCATTATGAAATTAGCAATAACTTGATAATTTGTAAATACTATAGCTACAGAATAAGAGTTATTTCTTGAGTTAATCGCATAACTACTGTACTCCATTCCTGTATATTTCTTACAATAATAATCAAGTGTCTCAGAAGTTTTATCAAGCTCTTTCGTAGTCATCCCAAAGGTATACATAGTAATAGAGTTATCCTGAACCGAGAAATTTATCTTATATGAAGTTACATTTCTATCATTAAAGCTAAATTTTTCATTCAAGTTAGCTCTCTTATCTAATGAATCTCCTACTGTTATACCTGAAGCTCTATAAATTCCAAATTCTCTCCGTATTAATTTATCAACTTCCTGATATTTAATAGAAGACATTGGATTGTGTAAGTAATTTAAGAAGAATTTTAATACTATTCCAGCTATTGTTCCGTATTTACCTCCAGTTACAGCCCCACTAGTTATACTAATATCCTTTAGTAGACTACCAGTAACTCCACCTATACCAGCACCAACTAAAGCAGATTTTCCAACTACTTCTATAGCTCCAGGAACTTTATCCATATCTTTAGGCCCAGTATAGTGTCCCTCTGGAATTGTGTATTGTTTTTGTCTAAATTTAGTCATCTTTACATCGATTTTAATGTATTTATTATTCCATTAGTTCCAGTTTCTACTACACCTCTAACTTTATTAGCTCCTTTGTACTTATCAGCTAGTCTATTTGTTACCTTAGAGTAGGCAGGTACTTTCTTCTTCATAAATGCTTCTGCAGCTATACTAGGAGTACCAACAGGAACAACAGCTAATGTAGGATTAACAACAGGAAGAACTACTGATGCAGCTTGTCCAGTAGTTGCTATAGGATTTCTAGCTAATGTTTCTACACCTCTATTTACAGCTGCCCCTGGATTAATGGCTGCTTGATTTACTGCCGTTTTTGCTCCTTCAATTTTATTCATTCCCCTTGCTATTCCGGTTAATACTCTATTCTGTGTATTTACGGCAGATCTTTTTGCAGCCATAGGAGATTTTCTTAAGACTTTTTTATTAAATCCTGCCAAAAATCTAGTTCCGGAAAGAGAGAATAGTTTACGTTTTATTATCATAACAATATATTTTAAACAAGTAAATCACCATACCATCCTGATTGAAGAATATAAGTATCACACCTAGCTCGTAACTCTTGATAAGCAGTATCGATATTGCTGAGGACGTCAATAGAAACCCCAGGGAGCAATAATGATGCCTTAAGATTTCTAATGTAGTCTAAAAGGTGAGTCATACATAGATCTAAGAAAAATGTACCCCTCGATCCTTCTTCTACATTCAACCAATAAATAGCTGCCTTAGATGACCCAGGATTGAAAGTTTTATCAGGAAGAAAGTCAGGAATTATCGGCCGACTACATATTCCTCTTACATAAAATTGATCATAACTAGGCATGTCCATCATAAAAACATACGGCCGTCTATAATCTGTGAAATAAGTGTAGTTTCCAGGAGCAGGATAAGATAAAGATCCAATACGATACATAGGAATTGAATTTGGAACTAATATAATCTGATCCTCCGATATCTTACAATCAAGAAATAATGTAAAATTACTCTTTATCTCACAATATCCTTCAAGTCCCATACCTTCACAACTACACATTTGATTCCTATTCATCTTCATCTCTAGAATCAATGGCAAAGTATGTTCAAATTCCCTTAACGACTCCTTAATTATCTCCAGTAATATCTCATCTGGACTCAAAAAATCGTTCAAGGCTAAGATCTCATCAAGTGAAGTTAAACTTATTCATTTCTATTATATTTTTATATAAAATTAGACTATATCATCTCTGGTTTTTATCCCAGAGTTATACATTTAGTCGTTGAGAAATAGATTTTTATTATCTATTTTTGCTGATTTGATTAAGAGATTTATCTCGTTCATCTTTCCAGCATTTTAGTATAATTTTTTTTATAAAATATTTTATAAAATCCTCAATAAATAAAGGCGCTTCTAATAAATAACTTTCTCTTTAGATCTATTAATAATGTTTTATCCATAATATTTTATCGGTAATAATTTTGGTTCTACTTTTGTCGTTACGTCTCTACCTTCTTCGAAAAATATCTTTATGATTTCAGGGATTCTATTATTGTCTTTGTAAGAAATTCGAAGAAGACGTATATTATTTTCTTTGCAATATTGTTCTAAACATCTATCTCGGTTGACTTGATTTACGAAATTTTGATACGTAGATTGAAAGAAAGAAGTAAATTCATAATGTTGCTTTCCATCATATTCTATTATCGATATTAAATTATTATTTTTATCTACAATAGCTATATCTAGAAATAATGATTTTTTCTTTTCTGTGTACGAGTCGATCAAAGAAATTGAAAATTGTTGTATTGCTAAATAGTTAGTTCCTTTGATTAATTCAATTACTTGTTTAAAGCAATATTTTTCATGATCAGATATTCCACTTCTAATTTCTTGATCACAACTTGGGCATAAAGGACCTCTTATAGAGCTATTACATGCTAAAGTATTAAAACAAACAGTATCCCAGATAAGATTATGTTTATTACATTTTAAAATTAATTTTGTTTTTGTATTTACATACTTTCCTCCAACAAAACCAAGAAACTCTATATTATTTCCAAAAATTTTATTTCTTTTTTCTAAAAATTCATGAATTATTTTAATTGCTTCTTCATCTGTATGTTTTTTAGACTCTATATGTTTTTCGATTCTACATTTAGGACATATTCCTCCAAGTGATTTATGACTATCATTTCTTGGTTTTCTAATTAAAGCTGTATATTTAATATTAAATTTACCATGAATAGGACATATTACTGTAATAATACTGTTTATATCTTTAAATTGAGTTAATATATTAGAATAGTCATAATCTCTTCCATCGTTTTTATGAAGCTCTAAAACTTTCAATAAAGCATCTTCTGGAGAGTATACTATAGATCTACACCTATTACATTCAGGAGAGTGTTCTATATCTTTAAATCTAATTAGAAAATATCTTACCGTATAATTATCCCAAGTTATATTATGTTCTCTACAGTGTAAGATTATATGAGTATTATCTTTAGAAATATAGTCATTTTCTTCTTTAAAACCTAGAAATTCTATTTTCTTATTAAATTTTTTATTCGTTTGTTCTAATATGTTTGTTATTTCTTCAATTAATATATCTTTTTTTATTCCTCTTTTCATGGTTTAGTATTTTATAAAGGATAGTATGTCAGATTTCTCCAACATACTATCTATTATTGATTTTATTTTAATTTGCCTTTTGTTATTCAAGGGTTGCTCCTCTTGTATCTTCATACTCTGAGACTGCAAGTTGCATACCAACGTCCCCAAATTTTTTAATTTTTATTAAAAGGAGACTATATTATCTAAGAAAATTTCTTAGTGTTTACTCTAGTCGTTGAGAAACTATTTTTTTTAATAGTTTTTGCTGATTTAATTTATTATTTTTTCCAGCAATTAAAAACATTTTCATAGAATTTAATTTTCTATGCTTCAACTGTTTAAAGATATCATGGTAGACAATTACATATTTTAACGCTCTTTGATACAATTTGTTAATAATTTTCTTAATAAGTTTTATTAAAGTTCAGACTATATCATACCTTTTATTGGTGTAAGTATTTAGTCGTTGAGAAGATAGTTTTTACTACCTTTTGCTGATATTTAATTATAAATTTCCAGCAGTTTCTTACTTTTCTTATTAATTTTATAAGCCGCTATTTGTTTAACGGACAAGAACGTTAACTACCATCTTATTTTGTCGTTGGATTTGAACAGGGTTATTTGTCTCATCAATGATAATACGGTAATCATCAATATTATAAGACATTGGGAGAATAGTTGATTTGAACCAGTACTTTTAAATTATTAGTAATTATTAATAAGCAGACTATATCATCTAAATTATATTTCAAACTTAGTTATACATTTAGTCGTTGAGAACATCTATTTCGTTTAGATATTTTGCTGATTTGATTATCTTAACTGATAATAAGATTCTTTCCAGCATTTTAGTATAATTTTCCTATTTATAATATTGTAAATAGGCGACTACATAATTAATCGATAGTTCCAATCGCGCTTTCCCAGAGTTTTGGTGCAATTCTCCAGCCTATATATTGTTTAAGCAGTATAGGCATGGCTTTTGAGATACGAATAGCTAAACGAGAGTTACCTTCATCTGAAACAATATTATCTACACTTTGCTTAGTATAATTATCATTCATGTTCCAAGCATTAGTTTGATAATTCCAGAGTACAGTATTTACTCGTTTAGATAGTAGAAGCTGACGAGTTTTCTTATTAAACTCAGTCATAGGTCTTTGATATTGAACAATACCATTAGTTTGTCCAAGTACAGGGGCAAATTCTGCATTATTTCTACGGTTTCTAGCTACGGCTTCCCAATAAACTACAGCAGGAGAGCAATAGTATTTCCATCCGAATGTACCAGAATCTATATCCCAAGGTGCAGAGAGATAGAGTTTATATGAGTCTTGTGCTATTTTTGTTGCATTATTAGCGATAGTCATATAGTTAGTGCTCTGTACTGTAGAAACTGGATAGAAGTAATTATCATTGATTGCCATATTAGCCAGATAATTTTGGAAGCTCAGAGATGTATTTCCGAGGTCACAAAGTCCTTCCACCACATAGATTTCTTGGATATTGATTTCATCCAGTGCTTTCTTAAGATCAGCTTCAGAAACATCAAGAATATCAGTTTCGGTCGGGTCTACTCCGAGTTTAGCATATACTTGATCTCCGCCATTTTCTTGATATTCATAGTATTTAAATGAATTTCCTGATCCAACTCGATAGATATCTCCGACTGACATACCTTTTGAGTTATAGAGGTCATTCATTGACGTTACTGTTTGTTTATATGAAGCTGTTTTTGGGTCATTAGGATCTAGTTCTACCCATACTTTATCATCTGCTCCATATCCATAGTAGTTCAATCCAAGTTCTCTCATATCATCGGGAAGTTGGAGTTGAATCATGCTTAAGAAATTATTGACTTCAGAAACATCCATATCTCCACGGCCGGTTACTTTACCTATATTAAAGAACTGTACTGTATCAGAGATATTAGGGTCAAGAACAGCTACTTCATAAAAATCTCTTTGAAGTATACTCTCTGATGGTTCTACAGTTCCTTTCTTAGTATAGGTATCAAGAACGGCCGAAAGAACTGTATAAGGTGAATCAGAGTTTTCATTCAGTGCAGGGTTAGTTAATTCTTTTGTAACTACTGCATCATGGTTAAATCTTCTAATTCTAACTCTAAGATCAGTATTAGAATTATATTGATTAACTGCATAATATTTCTGTTCTTCAAATCCTGACCAAGCTGAAGCATTAATATCTATAAGTTTTTGGTTAGGATTATCACTAGTCCAATCAGGTTCACAAATTACGATATATTGTTTTCCCACTGGACATCTAGGATCAGAGGTATCTAGCATATCCTGTCCTAGATATAATTCATAAAATACTACTGCCTTTGCTTTATCAGGGTCAGTTGTTTCGTTATCTGGTGTGATATTGTTTGGATCTGTATAGAATTTATAAGATGGAGAGAAGAATTTATTAGTTTCATTCATCTGTTCTACTAAATCCGGAAGAGTTCTGGTGTAATAATCATACTGAGGACCTTCATCTGTTGTACGATTACCGATAATACCAACTCCATTCAAATTAATAGACCATCCATCCTGATCATGTTGTGCATCATCTCCGTCAATATCAAGAACGAATTTAACTACGCCTTTATCTGCATCTCTAAAACCTTTCATAAGAGCACCATCTCTAAGAATATAAGTGCTATAATCTGTCTTAGTCATAGGTTTAGCGTAGTAGATATCATTTGCCTTGGATGCTCTACAAACCAACATTACATTTGAGCCTGATAATCTGTAAGCATTCATCCACATAGTTGCAGCTACATTCTTATCCCCTGTATTATTAGCATCATTATAGAGATTATTTAGAGAATTCATATAGTTCTCTGTCAAATCACCTGATGCATAAGTTTTCAAGAATTCAGACTGACTAGAGATCAATGTAGGAACTGCTGGACCTGCATCAGAAATTAGAGTCACTCCGATTATTAAACTTTCACCTGCAGTAGGATTAAGGGCTGCGGTATGTACTCTCTCAATAACTTTTACATACGGTTCGAGAGTTTCAATCCATTGTGCCATAATTTAAAAATAATATTTAAGTAAAATTTATCTTTTAACCAACTTCTACAAGATATACTGGATATTTGTTTCTTATGAACTTCTCACAAATACCAGCAATCAAACCAACATCAGCAGAGCCATCAGAAATAGTAGTTATAGAAATTTCATTATATCTACTTTTGTTTTCTTCACTTACTGCACTTGAGTTGGGTAGATTTTTTATAATGTTTTTTGTTATATCTTTTAATTTATTATCTGATATAGTATTAACTAAAAGTCTAAGTTCTCCTGAATTTCTAGTAATAGCTACACTGACTACTGATTTTAATGAGTCTGCTGTTTTTGGATCTCTTGTAAAGTCAGAACCTTCTTTGAATCCTGTCTTCTTTAGATCTTCAATGACTCTATCCATTAATCTATTATCAACTGTTAACTTTCTAGAAATTACCTCATCACTTTTCTTTATAGTTCCAACCAATGCTCCCAAAGCTGCACCTACCAGAGTTCCAGCTGCAATTACTCCAAGTCTTTTAGAGAAAGGACTAAGTTTATTTATTTTTCGGAAAGTAGGATTACTACTTTTAATATAGATATTCTTAGCATCTTTTCCTCCGAGTGGTAGACTTAGAGTTGCTAGATTTCCCCCAATGGCTGCACCTTTAATTGTATCAGATAATATACTAAAATCCTTTCTTCTAAAAGTTATCATATTAGTATTATTACTTCCCTCAGAGAATATTTTCTTCAACCTAATTGGCTGTTTCTTTTTATTACTTAAGTTTTCTGTTTCTTTTAAGGTTTCATTAACTCCTCCGAGAGCTTTTGTTAATTTATTCATCGCCTCTAACTGTTTCTCCTGGTAATTCTTATCATCTGTTTTTCTGGTTGTATTAATGACAAGATTAGTTCCAGAGAATCCTGCAGTAGCTGTTGTTATTTTAGCTGTCGGATTCTTTTTATAGAAGTTTTTTATATCATTGGCGATTTTCTTTGGTTTAAATTTTGCCATGATTCTTAGTTTTAATAAGAATATCCGTCTCTTTGAGTCATGTTTGTTCTCCAGTCAGTTTTTTCTCTTCTCCTTGCTTGTCTTTGGGCATAATTAAGACGTTTATTATACCATTCATTATCTTCGGCTTTCTTGTTTCTATTTCTTAAAGCCATTCCACCAGCTAAGAGTCCTCCAACTACCAATCCTGTTTTTCCACCTTTACCCATTCTTCCAAGTAAACTACGACCTGCCTTATTCTTACCAAAAGCTCCTGCAACTGCTCCAACTGCACCACCTACAGTAGCACCACCTAAAGCAGCTCCAGCAACACTTCCAAATCCAGGTGCTTGCTTTGGCTTTTCAGCTAATATATCTGAGTCTTTCATTCTCTTCAGATTATCAGTATCGTCGTATTTAGTGAATAATTTTCTTTTGATTATCATAATTATTTTATCTCTTCGTTTTTAGAATCTTGATATTTGAAAGCATTTTTATCCAGAGATCTAGCCGTTTTGTTAACTAATTTCTCTCCAGTTCCCCAAGTTGCACCTATAATAGCACCACCTACAGGAATACTAGCTGCTAAAGATGTTTTTGGGTGATCCATTATAAATTTTCCTGCTTTCTGAGACCATTCTGAACCTGAATGTTTTCCATATCTATTCAACTGATGGCCAAATTTATATACTCCACCTTTTCCTCCTCCACCTGAGAATCCTGATATTGTTCCTAAGATAGTTTCACCCGGTTTTTTGTATAAGTCAGAACCTTTTATTCTTCTACCAACAGAACCTATCTTATTTCCTCCAGCAGTTAGAAATCTTTTTACAGCCATCCCTACAGCAGGAGCAGCATAGTTTCTTTGTTGTGTACTTTCTATCTGATCTTTATACTGTCTTTTTTCAGCAGAATATCCTAGAAGAGTTGGTATAGATCCAAGTGCAGCCATACCAGCTATAGAACCTCCATGCTTCTTCATAGTTTTACCTACTACTCTTCCTGCTCCTTTTACAGTATTCATAACAGATCCAGGGATAGCATAGGTTTTTTCAAGAGGGATGTTGTTTTTCTTCATATCTTTCTGAATATATTTATCAGTAGCATACGAAGCTGCAGCCATCGAACCTCCCATTAATGTTCCGCCTATTAATTTACTTTTCCCCTTCCATACAATTTTACCAAGATCACCAGCAAGTCCTTTTGCATTCTGGAGATTTTTATTATTAAAAACTTTCCCTAAGTTAACTCTAGCGAATTGTCTTTGTCCTACTACATCAGCAGCTTGTTGTGCAGCTTGAGGATTATTCTTAGCATTTTCGGCTATCTTGTTCAATGCTTTAGTCATCTTTTTATTCTGTTCCTCTGCTTGTTCTTCCGCTTGTTTCATCTGATCTGCACCCTGTTTTACACTAGCTACAGTTCCAACTGCTCCAGCAACATTTAGGGCTGTCATAGCTTTTCCACCTAATGCTACTAATGCAGGTGCCACAAAAATTTTCTGTCTAAACTTAATCATATATTATTTCCTCCTATAATTAAGTTTGTATATCCTGACCTGCTGATTTAAGACCTTTTCCAAGACCTCTAGTCGCTGCAGATCCAATAAGATAACCTGCTCCCATACCTAAAAGACTACCAAAAGGTCCTCCAATCATAGTTCCAATAGTACCACCTAGTTTAGAAGCTCCAAGAACACCACCAGCGATTCCAGCTACTTTATTATCAAGAGCCTTACCAACACCTTCTGTAACTCCACCTAAGGTATTTCCAGCAGCTTCTGTTAATGCATTATAACATTTTCTTTTTAATCTGTATCTCGCCATTTACCTATTCCTCCACGATTTAATTCTTGGTTTAATTTTCTCATTTCTTTTCCGAGATTACCAATTCCAGCTAATTCACGTTGAGAAGTATTCATTCTACCCAGTCTATCCATATCTGTATCGTACTTTCTCCCTTTTGTAAAACCAAGAGCTGGGTTATTAGTATTTAAAATCTTGGTTTGAGAAAATCTTTTTATCCGTATCATGCATTAAGTAAATATATTTTATATCCTAATCCGAAGGGAAGAATATTTAAGGCATTAATAGCATCCTCTATTGATTTAAATTCTAATACTAATGTTCTAGATTTTTTATCATACTTAACTGCCTCTCCAAGTAATTCAGATACCTCATAAGATAGATCGAAGGATGGAGAAAACGAACCTGAGATGTATGGATATTGTTTATCACCACCTCCTTTAGACTTAAATTCTCTTTGTTCTAGAATTGATCCTGGGAATTCTGAAAAAATACCCTGTTTTCTTCTTCCACCTCGTCCTCCTCCAGGATTATCGTTTTCAGGCTTCGTTGTATCACCTAAGTTAGTATCATCATTTTTCTTTTCTTTACTTACCCAATTAGAATCTGAATCTTTTGGTGCAAAAATAGAATGACTTACATTAAGCTGCATATTTCCTAAGCGTTTATCATAAGTTTTTCCTGGAAGTCTAACCTCATCAGGAAGTTTTGCTTTTGCACCTATTTTCAAGTACATTCTATATTTATCTTTACCAAACATAGAAGTACTTATTACAAATCGTTCAATAACTACATTATTTCCTCTTAATACAGGAATTAATGCACTAGTGTCTATTACACCAAATTTAGTTCTATCAGAATATCGCATGAGTTTTACATAAAGACTTCTCATTGCATCATATTCTGTAAATTCTTTCTGTCTAAATTTAATCATGCTACAACTGATAAATTATATTTTGTTGCTAGAATTTCTATTATATCAAGAGCTACTCCGAAATGATCCGTTTCTGCAGTAATCACCCTAGTCTCTTTGTTTATATTAGTAATTCTCATTCTAAAAATATCTCTAATTAACTTTTGAGTATAGTTATATAATTCCTTATCCTGTACTTGAATTTGATAATATCCAGACTCATTCTTTATAAATGAAACTAAAACCATAGCTTTAGAATTAACTCTACTTACACTATCAGCTTGTTCTGGAGTTATAATATTTAGTCTTAATCCTTGTTTTTTCAAATATTCTAAAGCATCTGGCATTAAATTTTGGATAAGGTATTTTTTCTTTCTAAAATTTATCATAACCCTTTATTAATAATAGTTGTTTCAGTATCAACCGGAACTTCATAATGATAATCTGGACTATTTCGTTCAAATTCTAAGTTTTGAACTATTTCCTCTAAGAATTTATATCTATCGTCTATAACTTCATAAAAATAAAGTTCACATCTAAATTGACATTGGTAAGAGAAGTTTGAATTATCATCTTGTTGATATGTTTGGTTAAATTCTTCTGTTATATTACCCCACTTCACTGCAGCAGTCCATCTTTGCCCATACCTATCTGATGTTTTGAATTCACAGAAATTAGTAAGAAGTGTTACATTCATATACTTGTTTTTAAAATCAAAAAACAAAGGCATATCAGTACTTCTTAGGTAGAATTCAACTGGTATCTTATGCTGCATTACTTTATCATCTGAATATTTAGGATGATTGTCTTTTACAGGTGTTTGAAGAAATTGATAAACAACATATGACGTTTTAGTTAATGTAGTTTCTTTGTTTACTCTTACTAATTCTAAACCATAATCTTCTAGTATTTTTCTAAGTTCTAATATAAACTGATCTTGATAGTCAATTGCTCTAATAACATAATCATTATATTTTCTTCTTAGAGTAAATACTGTCTCAGAATTAGAATTTAATATAGTATCTTCAGAATTTACTTGTATCTTTGGAAAATTTCGTATCTCATAACATCCAGGTCTAGGTCCGGTAGGTTGTAAGTACATAAGATTTCCTGAATAGAATAAGAAATTTACAAATTCTGGATTTTTATAATCTCCTTCAGAAACTACTATTGTTGTATAGTTATAGTTCTGTACAACTCTCGATTCTGAGTCGTTTACTATAACTATATTTATTGTGTGTGGATCATAAGTTAGTTTTCTTAGCTTAAGTCCATTCAAAGTAATAAATGTATTTATAAATCTTTTAGGAAGACCCATAGGTAACATGTCTATATTTCTCTCAGTACATGGTATTCCAAGAAGATCTGATAAACTACCTGAAGTACTTCCCGGAGCGTAAGTTAGAGTGAGAGTAGATCTAGTAGTATCTTCTATTATTGAGCTAACGGGGCCTTCTTTTACTTGAAAATACCTACATTTATTAGAAGAAAGCTTAAGACCTCTGTAAATTATATCACTCATAAAAACTTATTTATATCTTTAAATTAATTTTCAGGGATTCTTCCTAATAAATTACTTATTTGTTATGTTATCGAATGCTGCTGCTCCAGCTAATGTCGCTCCTCCTGCAACTGCTGCTCCTTTTCCAACACCAAGAGATAATCTTCCTACACCTTTTGCAGAGTTTAATAAACCTTGCCCAACATTTCCTCCTTTAAATGCTTGACCTGCTGCTTTAAATGCCTGTCCTGTCATAGCAAATGCAAAGTTCTTTCTTTTGAGTCTATAAGTTGCCATAATTAATCTTTCTTTTTACCTCCGAAAAGACCTTTTCCTAACAAATAAGCTCCAGTTGCTCCTGCTGCTATTGTACCTGCTTTTCCCATTTTACCCATACGATTCCAAGTATTCATAGCACCTTGCTTAATACCAACAGATGCTTGACCTCTGGTAAATCCAGCTTTTGCTGCAGCTGCTCCAGGATTAGCAATATTCTTGGCACGATTTGCTGCGTTGTTTGCAGCAGTTGTTGCAATCCCTTTATTAGTATTGCCAATTGCACTTCCAGCTGCTCTTTGAGAAATAACAGATCCTCCAACTAAAGTAGTATTGGCAGCTCCACCTCTATAGAATTCTTTAAAAGTTTTTCCAGTTCCTTTTGCTCCTCCAGCTTTATTGTAATCTGCTTTAAAGTCTGAAATAGATCTTCCACCTCCATCACTAAGAAGAGCAAAGGTTTTTCTCTTTAATCTAAATGTACTTGCCATAATATTATAAAAATTAAAAGAGAAGGAACCTTAGGCCTATATTTCAAGACCTAGGGAATCCCTCTCTTTGTTATAAAATCAATTTATTCTTTAGGGATCTGAGAGTTTAATGATCCAATTGATTTTTTATTTATTAGATACCGAATTTGAAAGTAACTTTCTGTACCAATTCAGGAGCCATATATTTAGTACCTTCTTGATAATAGATACCAGAAGCCATCTGAGTTGGGTTGTTATAGTTACCGATAGTCGGAGTATCAGTCAAAGGCATATAGATACCACGTGCAAGCGGAGCCATCTGACCATCTTTTGTTTTATGAATTGCATAGAAAGTACCTTCACCCTGCGCTTCAGCAATATCAGTAGAACGCAATACAGGAATACCATTATACCAGCCGAGCAAGTCATTGATATAAGTCATCTTAGTATTTCTTTCCCATTTACCAATCATTCCACCTTTCTGGAACTGATTAGAAGCCATATTACCAGCTACATAAGCAGTAACGTCAACACCCTTAACGGCCTTAGTTGCCAATGCACTTTCAACATTGATCAAGTAAGCGTCGAACAAGTCAACTCTAGAACGATAATCCATGAACTGACCAGTCATAGCACCCTGAGTCAAATCAAGATCAGACATTACATTACCATTATAACCTTCTTCCAAAGTAGAAACCAACTTGTAGTTAATTACCTTAGTATACAATTCACGCAACTTAGTGAACAAGAAAGTAGCCATGTCAGAACCAGTAGCTTTCTTCATAGCACCCAAAGCAGCGATATTATATTCAGCAACCAACATATCAGGTACAGTTGCCAAACCTAACTGCTGCATCTTAGCGATAAATCTCTTATCGTTAGCATGAGCGTTAGAAGCACCGATTGTATTACAAGGAGTACCAGTAACATCTTCCTTACCTACGATAGTAATTGATTCTGTAGCAGCATCACCAGCCAAAGCAGTAGCCAAAGTAAATTCAACACGACCATTCAAGTAGTTGATAGTACCGTTAGTGATTTTACCAGCAACAGCCATAAATGCACCCTGACCATTATCGATCAATTCGAATTTTTCAGTAGCAGTAGCGATCTTAACACGTACAGTACCAGGGATAATCTTACGACCAATCAAAGAAGAGTAGTCAGTATTAGCAGTCGGAGTAATATTCAAAGTGAAGTTACCCATAGCCTGAATATCCTGATAGTTATCCGGACCCAAGTTAGGAATAACTGAACGCATATCAGTTACACCAAGAACGTCAAACCAATAGAACAAACCATTAGGCTGATCAAAGTCACGTTCGATAGACATATAACCTGCGAAAGAGCTTACATAAGAAGCTACAGATGCATTGAAATACTGAGTAGACAGCAACGGAGTTTCTGCATAACCAGAGAATGTTTTCTGCAACAAGTTACCTGCATTACCTAAACCAAACAAGTCTTTCATTTCATCGTTACGAGAGAACATCTTAGCATATTCACGAGAACGAAGGTTAGCATCTTCTGTTGATACTGAGCTATTAATAAGAGCCTCCATCATTGAAGGAGTCTGCATCATTTGCAAATACTGTGTATTCATAATCTATATATGATATTTTTTATTAGTTTATTATTTATATCTAAAAATGGTTTTAAAGAGGATTACCATAAACCTATTATATTATTTATAAATTATTTATGTAAACTGTTTCCAGTTAACCATGATACTAATGTATCATTCATATCACTAAATTTCTTTTCTGAGAACTGAGCTTCTTGAAGATCTTGTTCTTGAATCTGAGCAGGAGCTTGTTTTGCTTCCATAATCTGTTGAGCAGCTTCTTCTGCTACAGCTTGAATACTCTGAACAGCCTGAAGAGCTTTATCTTCAATAGCTTCTACGCTATTACCTGCTACAGGAGCTTGTTCAGGAGCCATAGGTGCTGCTACTTCTACTGGAGCAACTGCATTAGGATCAGCCAAAGGAATTACAGGAGTATTAGGATCTACTTCTCCGGCAGGAACAGGAACTGCACCTACAATATCTGAGAAGAATTTATCTAATACAGGATTTTCAGAAAATTCCTTAATTTCTTCCTTCTTATCAATTGAACCTTCTTCAAGTTTGTCAGCTTCTTCTTCTGATAATGGATGACATTCAATATCATCATCACTCATGGTAGCTTTCGTGAATTCACCGTTTTCTTTATCTTCTACGATAGCTTCTGTTGCTGAAATAGGAGTAATGATTTCTTTATCTGTCTCTACTTTCTTACCAGTTTCGATAGCTTCTTCTACTGGACAATGACCATCCTCTTCAGAGAATAAGCGAGTCATGTATGCAGTAAATTCTTCACCCTCTGAGAAAAATTTAGTTTCTGCTTCATTACAATAGATATTTTCTGAGAATTCTTTTTCTTCCTCTTCATGATTCTCAACTTTTTCTTCTACTGCAATGCTATTAGTTAAATTATCTGCTTCTGCTTCTGAAATAGGATTAACTTCAAGAACTTCGTCATCCATTTCAGCTTTTGTAAATTCACCGTTTGTTTTATCTTCAATTACTGCAGTCTTAGAATCAATAGGTGTAATAATTTCAGTGTCTGTTTCTACTTGTTCACCGGCTTGGATTGCACTTTCAATTTCAGCAGAATCAGCTTCTTCAGAGAATAAGCGAGTCATATATGCAGTAAATTCTTCATTTTCAGAGAAAAATTTAGTTTCTGCTTCGTCACTGTAGATATCTTCTGAGAATTCTTTTTCATCTTCATCCTCTTCTTCATTAGATACCATGATGTGATCTGTCAACTCTTCTGCTTGATTTTCGTTAATCTTTTCGAGTTCCATTTCTTCACCTTCAAGACTAACTTTTGTAAATTCATCCTTTACTTTGTCTTCGATTACTGCAGTCTTAGAATCAATAGGTGTAATAATTTCAGTGTCTGTTTCAATTTCATCTCCATTACTGATAGCATCTTCAATTGCATCTTGTGTTGCACTAATACTATCAACTCTTTCAGAGAATAGACGACACATGAAATTTGTGTTATCTGTTCTAAATTCAGTTAGGTAAATTGTATGATCTGAAAATTCAGCTTGTACAGGTTCTTCAATCTCTTCATCATTCTGTACTCCAAGACCATTCAAAAGATTAATAGCATATTCACGAGCGTCTTCGGGGTTATCAAAAATCTGAACTCCTGCTACTCCTTTTTCTACCAAACTCTGAACTAATTCTTGAGCAGATGCTTCATCATACTCTGGAGCATCTACAATTACATGATTAACTGGATCTACGCCTACTACAAAAAGAGGATTGAATTGTTCTTCCTCACTGAAATTCTTAGATTCTAATTCAGTAACTTCCATTTCATCTCCATCGAACTTAACTGCGGCTTGATCTCCTGTAGATTCTGACGTAACTATTACTTCTGAATCATCTACTTTTTCTACCTTAAGGTCACCTACTTTTGTGGTTTCTTCACTTTCAATAACTTCAGAGAATAATCTTTCACAAAATTCTTGATCTGAGAAAATTCTAAGAACTACGCTATTGTCAGTACTTACAGAAAATTCTTTTTCTTCACATTCACATGCTTCAGGACCTTCTTGTGCAGTTACTTCTACAGATACTTCGTGACCTGCTTCAGGATTCAAACCACCATCAGGGAGATTAGGTGCAACTACTGCGCTTCCATCCATATGATCTTCTACTTTTTCATCTTCTGCTCCTTCCTGAGCTCCCGGAGTTACTCCATCCCCTTCCGGATGAAGATATCCCTCGATTTGTTCAGATTGTTCAGCAGGATACATGTCATAAGTATCATCTTCATCATTGGCTTTTTCTACAATAGTTACTTCACCATTTTCTTTATCGGTTACTGAAACTTTACCATCACCAATATTTTCATATTTTACTTCTTCGGTATCAACAGAGCCATTAGCCTTAGCATCTTCGATATCTTTGGCTACTTGCTTTGCCAATTCCTCATCCTTATCCTCTACAGCAGAGAATAAGACTTCCATAAATCTTGTATTTTTCATACTGAGTTTATAAATATTTTATTTCATTATATCAACTTGATTTCCTTGAATTTTGATAACTCCTTTTTCGATTAATATATCAATAATATTTTCTGGAGCATCATCATATCTTTCTTCCAAGATCTTAGTAAATTCTTTTATTCCCATTGCAGAATTACCGAACTCAATTTTTAAGTCTCCAATAATTCCAGAATCTTTTAACCAGCTCTCTGTTTCCTCAGTGCTAGAGAATTCAACCTCTTTCTCAACCATAGGAAGTGCATGAGCTTTCTTGATTAACATAATTCCTTTAGGGCTAAGTGATTCTTTCTCCTCTAACATACTAATAATATCTTCTTTAGGTCTAGACATAACATCATTGTCTAGATCAAGAATTTTAGTAACAGATACAATTAGCTTAGAGAATAACTTAGATTGTAAGAAAGCATCCTCTCCGATAGATACTTTATCTTCGTCATTAATACTGGCAAATCCTTTTTCAATTAATTCTTCGGCCGGAATACCAAATGTTCTCTCCACTTCAGAATATTCAAAAGTCTTTCCAGAAAATTCTTTTAACTTCTCTTCTAATTCATTTGACGGTTCAGAGAATTCTTTTTGAAGTGCTTCATCTTCCCGGCCGAATAATGAACGTCTTGAGAAAGTTTTGTTTTCAGGTTCTTTTTCTACCTCTTCTACCTTAGATACCTCAACTTGTACAGCCTCTGGAGTATTTGCAGGACTAGGCGTGAGCTCCAAGACATTAAATCTATTAACGGCGCCACACTTTGGACATAACATATCAGTCGTTGTAGCCAAAGTTTCCATGATATACCCACAGTCTCGGCATTGAAGTTTCTTAATCTCTTCGACTGCTGTAACTCCTCCTTCATTTAGTCCAGAGAATAGTTTGCGCCGAGAATTTTTAGAAGAGGAGAATAATTTACGTCTCTCTACACACATAATTAATTATTTTTCTTCTTTAATTTCTTTTTCAGTACTCTCAGATTTAGCACCACCTATTGTTGTCTTCGGCGCAAAAACTTCCTCAATCATAGCATTAGTGAAATCTGAATACGCTTGCTGAATTTTTTGATACCTAGCTTTAGATATCGCACCTGTTTTTGTTACTTCTGACATAGCCATCTTATATGGTAAAAACATCTTCTGTACAGATTGTCTAACTCCTTTACCAAGACTAGAAGCACCGAGCAATGTTCCAGGATTCTTACCTGCCATAATTTCAGGAGTAATAGTTTTCATTATATCCAGAATATCAGTAGTAAATAAAGATTTCATAATCTTAAGCGTTTCTGGATCTATCTTTTCTACTCCACCCTGTTGTTTAATAAGCTGACGATAAGAGAGAACCAACACTCTAAATCTCTGACGAACTGAATACTTAGCCTCACGAACTCTATCTCTAAGTGCTACAACAGAGAAATCCTTCTGAATAGGTTCTTCTAAGGCTACTTCTTCCTCAATAGGAATAATAATTTCCGAATTGAATGAGAAAGATTTAGCTTTAAGTTGTGTAAATTTTCCATTAATTTTTGAAGATCTTAATAAATCCCCAGAATCAAAGTTAGAAAACTGCTTAACTTTTATTTTTGTATCCTTATAAGCTTCAGGATCATACTCTATATCAAATTCAGAAAAAGTTTTTTCATTCTCAGAACCATCAATCGAGACTATACCTGCGCTCTTCCAGGAAGGGTTCATCGTAAGGTCTGCGCCTTTCAGAGTTACCATACGCTTCAGATAATCGCTTCCACTAGAATTTTCCCAATATCCAAGAATGACACAGGAAATTCCAATTTTACATCCATTTTTAAGAAGACCTTTCACTCTTCTAATTCTTTGTATAGCTTCATCGTCTAGTCCATCTTCGGAGAGAACCTCAAACTCTCCATAGCACCAGCCATCATTTTCGAACCAAACTTTAGTTAACACATGCGTAGGTGAACTTTCGCCAATTAATAACTTAACCTAATTGATTTTAAAATCAATAATAGACTATATTATCTAAGAATTAATCGGTATTCTTAGTGTTTACTCTAGTCGTTGAGAAATAGATTTTATTATCTATTTTTGCTGATTTAATTTATTATTTTTTCCAGCAATTAAAAACATTTTCATAAACTTTTTATCTATGCCTCTCATTATTAGCAATAAAGGAGATCATCTTTCCCTATAGTCTTAGATACTGCAGGACCACCATTTTTGGCAGATGATAGATTTCTGGCTAAGTGTGTTAATGTTCCAAAGAGCTTTCTATCCTCTAAGGCTTGTTTAAACTCTTGGCTACTAAAGAAAGATTCCGCAACATCTCGAGGTATCATACTACTGTCAGATGCAGGTAGCATTGTCGAAAACAATTTTGCAATAAATTTCATATTTCAATTTAAATTTTATATTATTTTCCTTTTGTAGTTTCATATAAAAGATTATAATCTACTAAAGTACTTGGATCAATATTTTCAAAAACTACTTTATTTAAAAATTCAGAAACTCTTTTAAAAGAACTTATAGTGTAAGGAATTTCTACCAACATTATATTATTCTGTTTGCAATAAATTCTTACATTTTCATCTCTTCTTTTTTGGTCATCAAAAAGATTTTTATCATATTTGTGATATAGTGAAAAATATGTATAATGCTGAATTCCATTATATTCAATCCATATGGTTTTCCCACCATAGTTAATAATAAAATCAATCATAACATAATCTCTACACCTGCCCTCTATTCCACTTACTTTAGTATTCCACTTATAATCCAATATTTTATCTGAATTTTTATTAATCCAAAGCTCTACTAATCGTTCTCCCTTTGATTTAGTAACAGTACTAGGATCTGTAAGTCCATGATATAATAAATTCTCTGGATCTTGTTTAAATATAGTATTTGTTTCCAGATCTAAAATTTCCACAGTAGTCTTGCAATTGATAAAGTTAGATATTAACTTATACTTTCCAATTCCATAAATATTATCCAACCTATTTTGAAAGTCTTGATTAGAAAACTTTCTATCTTCCTTTATAGAATTAGTATTACAAACTGGACACCCACCATGAGAACTTTCTAAATGTGTTTTTGCTAAAACTGAAAAAGTTGTTCCGCACTTATTACATTTAAAAGTCATTTTATCAATTCTTCCAGTATATTCAGATAAATATTCAAAGGAATTTTCTCCAAACTTAGCTTTTGATTCTGTAATATAAGTTTCTGTTGTCTTTAATCTACTCGAATGATATTCTTTATTACTAAGCGTTATTTTTCTAAGTTTAGCAGCATAATACCTACAATTTAGCCCTTTTGAAATAAAATCTGAATACGTAGTATAGTATTTTTCATATTCATTATTATCATTTAAATACCGTAAACATATTTCATCTGTAAGTTTTTCGATTATTTTAGGTACTAAATCATAATTATATACTATGTCTATAAAACTACCCTCCCGAGATTTAATAAATATATCCATTAAATCCTCTTTAACCATAACACCCGTAAATACATAATCATTATCTAACAATAATTGATCTTTTATATAACTTTTTGTATTTGGTAATTTATCTTTATAATAAACTTCTATTATTTTATCTACCCAAAGTTCTGAATACATATCAGATGGTTGTAATTTAAGTAACCATCTATTTTCCCAGTCCCTAAAAGTTATATTTAATTTTTGTAATTTCTTAAAAACTGAATTTCTCATCTTTTCTAATACCCAAGTACCTAATTCTGGAACATACGTATAATAGTTTAATCTCCCACTATCATTTCTTCTGGGAAGTTTTACTCTCATTACTATTGGACAAGAATACTCTAAAGGTACTGGTAATAATTTAGTATCTATCATGAATTAAATTTTATAGCTTCCCGAGATATCAAACTATCCTTGTATTATTAACATGTCATCCTTAGTAGTGGAAGAGTAACTCGCGACTTTTACTCTTCCTAAAGGTTTATAATTCATGTTAGTAATTCCACGATATCTCATCGTCTATTTATCTAGGTCGAGATGACACGGCTCAAACGTGCGACTTCTTGGTCCCAAACCAAGCGTTCTATCTACTGAACTACATCTCGAATCTATTCTATTTATTCTTCTTTCTTTTTTCATTCCATTCTCGAATAGCTATTTTCCCTGATACATATGCACCACCAATAGGAAGTGCTGCAATAGTTCCTGCGATAGCTGCTTGTTTTGTTTTTCCAGCTTTTGCAAGTTTGGCAGCAACAACTCCAGGAACAATATCAGATGTTCCAAGAATTATAGCTTCATCTGGGTGTTTCTTTACATACTCCACCACCTTCTTACCAGTTTCTTTAGGATGAGTTACTGTATGTTCAATAGATTTTCCCTATTTCTTTAACTTTATCAGTAACTTTACTAAATCTTTTAACTCTCAACATAGTTTTTATTAGTTATTATTATTTTCTTTCGTTGAACTATCCTGACTCGAACAGGAAATCCCAGAACCAAAATCTGGTGTATTGCCAATTATACTATAGTTCAATTATATTCGCGCTTTACAACTATCAACCGTTTACTTTTTGCACCTAGTGCGATTAATCTTCGGTTGTAAAAATCTAGCGCGTTTGTTCTATAGAGGAGATTGATTACACTACCTCTATAGATTATTTCTTTTACTTCTTAGATCTCCATTTTTTAGCAAATTCTTCTTTTGTCATTTTTCCATCTGCTACTTTTACTCGATCTACTGCTAATTTTGTTTTAGTATCAAGACTACTACTATGTTTTTTAGCAAGCTTATTAAGTGCAACACCTGCTCTAGTACCAGCATAAGATCCTGCTGCACCTGAAACAGCGCCAATTCCGGCTCCAATAGCTGCACCCTTTTTACCACCAACTACAGCACCTAATATACCGCCACCTATACCACTACCAATTGCTGCATACTTAGCTGCCTGTTTTCCGTATTTATGAGATTTTCCATCTTCATAAGCTTCAACAAATGCTTCGCGATCCTTCTTAGTAGTCAGAGCTTTATTCAACTTAATATTAATCTTATCACTAGTTGTAAGTTTTGGCTCATCATCTTCCTCTTTTTTTTTATCAGAGAAATCCTTTTCTTCCAAACTTTCTGCATCTTCTGCAACACTAAAGGTTCTCTCTTCCTCATTTTCCAGTGTTACATCAGTAGTAGAGAAGTATCTCTCTTCTCCTGTCTCATCTTGTAGTAATGAGAATACTTTACGTCTAATATACATACTTAATTACTGTTTTTATTTGATTTATATTTAAAATATTTTTTAAGAGGTTTTATTACCTTCTTAATTCTATCACTCTTTCGTTTAGTTACCCCAAGTTTATCTGTTTCTTCTAAGGTATCTACACTAGAATCAAGAGGATCAAGAATATATCTTGTAATTACCTGACTTGATTTTTGATAAGTTACACCTTCAGGGGCAGCTTCTGAATAACCGGAAAATCTTTTAATTTTCATTTTATATACGGTCTTAGTGGATCAAATCCTTTCTCTTCTTGTTCTTTAGAATCTTCCACTCCTTCTGTAAATGTCTTTTCTTTAATCATAATCTTATAAGTTAGTTTTCATTGATACTGTAGGAGTAGGCTTAGATTTTGTTTTGTATAATCCAATATTATTTATCTCCTGTCTATTATTTTGAGCATCAATTTTCTTAGCTTTCAATTGATTTTCATCCCGAGCTTCATCCTTCTTCTGTTCCATCTTCTGAACCTGAGTAGTTTGCTTAAGCTGTTGTGTTCTTTCTTCAGCTTGAATTCTCTGCCTCATTCTTTGCGTCTCTAGAATCTGACGCTGAAGTCTCATTTGCTCAATCTGTAGATCTCTCGAACTCATCTCTTGTTTAGCTTGATCTATTTCTGGAACTTGCTCTGGAGTAGGATAAGCAAATAATTTACGTTTTATTATCATATTTTTTACGTTTTTATGATACTATTCCAAGCTGTTCTTTCTGTGCTTGAAGTTTTTGTCCAAGTAATTCTATATACTGCTTAATAGTCTTTTCATTCATTAAAGATTCTGTACTTGGGTCGATATCTTTAAGCAAGTTCTGAATATAGTTAAGATACGATTCAGGCTCAATTAAAGGACTTGCTTGTTCGAGAGTTTGAAGTGCATTAGATAAAATACCTGAAATCCCTTGAACTAATCCACTAACTGACTCCGCTTCGTTAATCTGATTATTATATTCTACTGTTGTCTTCTGAAATATATGAATCTGAACTAAACTTGGGTCTAGATCATCATTATATATTACCTTATAAATACTACAAACAAGATTTACTATAGAATCTTTAATTCCTGAAATTAATGATGTTACTCTTGAGTTGGCTCTTTCTGACTGTTGGAGTACTTGCCATTTTGATCCTGAAGTTCCATCTAGAATAGTAGACGGTAATCCAAGGGGAGTAAGTACACTATTTCTAACATAATCAAGATTCTGTATAAGATCTAGAAGTTTATCAGTTAGCTTATCAAGTGGAAGTAATGAAGTCCTTGTGCTTCGTTAATTAATATATTTATTATTATATATTACAGACTATATCATCTCTGGTTTTTATCCCAGAGTTATACATTTAGTCGTTGAGAAAGGATTTATTGTTATATCCTTTTTGCTGATTTAATCTTAATATATTCTTTCAGCATTTTAGTATAATTTTCTTAGATCGTACGCATTACGTATCTAGCGACTAGCATTTAATCGTTCCATTATAATCAGGGAAAGCACGAACTGATTGTGTAAGAGCTGATTCAATGAACGAAACTACATCAAACTGGGCCGACAATCCATTTTAATATATTTTATTAAATTTAGACTATATTATCTTTGTACCTACTATAGTCGTTGAACTCTATTTTTACTTAGATTTATCTAAGAGATAGAGATGCTGATTTATATTTTATTATTTTCCAGCATTTTAAGGTATTTTCTTAGGTTTATGTAATATCCCTAAGCCTCTACATAATTAAAGGAAACTTCCAAGTTCGTTGTAGTTATTACCAAGCTTTTGAATTCTAGCACACAATTCATTCATGGTTTCTAATGGGACACTTTTCGAATATTAACAATTATTTTGTTAAACTAGACTATATCTTTGAGAATTTTCTCTCTTTGTACTTAGTCGTTGAAAAAGATATTTTATCTTTCTGCTGATTTATCATTAGATCTTCCAGCAATTCACAAAGTTCTATTAGATTTTATCTATCTAATCCGACAAAATTTAATCGGCATTTAATCCCAGAAGTTGAGGGGTAGAGAGATCTCTTAATGAAATAAGAGATATCAAAAGCTCTTTTATAACTAATTCTTTTATTTTTAGAATGCTTGAATAAAATAACGGTTCAGAGGCCATAAATGATTCTTTTTTAAGAACTTTATTTCTATTCTCTGATCCTTTATTTCTTCCTAGTTTTGGTTTTTCAGGTTTAGATTTTTCTTTCCAACCTTCTTCAAGATCATTGGTTAAGCGGAGTTTTGGATTACTTATATATATTATTTCAGTATTTGGAATTTCATATAAATTTCCATCATCTCCGATTGCTAAAAATATATCTTCTATATTTCCGTCTTCATTTTTCTTTTTCTTAATTACTACTGCATTTGGATTATTAAGTTCTTCGGCTCTGAATACAAGATGACCTTTTTCATCTCTTTGAGTTTGAAGCATACTATAATAACCTCCATAAAATACATAGTCATTTATATGATCTCGAATATAATCAATTATCTTAATATCTTTAAGTAGTATATCATTTATTCGAGTAGTTACAGATTCGTTGTTTGTAGAATCTTCAGGATTTAATACGGAAACTATCTGTTGAGTATCTTGAGATATAAAATTAACTACATAATCTGAGAAAAAATTTGTAGCCATTTTTGTAATATCTAAAAGATAGTATGATTTAAGTTCTGCCATTCTATCAAGATATCCAGATAATCTAGAACTCGGCTGGGCACTTCCAAGCAGTGGACTTGATCGTTCATTATCCAAAAATCTTCCATTTCCAGTTCCTCCAATAACAGAATATCCTCTTCCTCCGCCTTTACTGAATACATTTGAACGTAAAGGTATGCGTGAGTTTCCAAAACCTATCCCTGAAAATATCTTTTGAAATATTGTTTCTGATTTTTTCATATTTTATATAATTTTGAATAATCTATAATAGAATTTATATCTTCTCCACCTAAGATTACTCGATTTAATAATTGTTCTATTTCGTACTGTGAATTAAAAATATAAGGTATGTTTATCAATACTATATTATTTTTTATACAATAATCTATTTCAAATTTATCTCTATTTAATTGCCTTTGAAATCCTTTTTTATCTTTTCCATGAAAATAATCGACATATTCATAATGTTGTCTACCATTATATTCAATCCATATTTCTTTGCTATCAATAGTTAGTATAAAGTCAGGAATAATATTTTTAATATTAAACTCATTCTTTTCTAATTTAATACGTTTTCTGGATTCAAAAAATTTATTATTATTTATTAACCAGTTTTTTATAAATAATTCCCCTATAGAGTCTCCATTTAACCGTTTCATTGAAGCTTTTAAATGATCTGAGGGCGCTTGATAAAAATATTGATTGGTTCTTTTGTCTTTTATTTTAACGGGAGTATCAGTATTAATATAATCTATCTCTGAATAATCGAAGATTCCTTTAAACCTATCTACTGCTTTTCTAATAAATTCTTGTTTTCTTTTATTAACAGTAGATTGAACCATTTTTCTTCTAGAACATTTATTACAGCCGTGTCCTTGAAGATGACTGCCTGGTGTCTGATAAAAATATTCATTACATCTCGGACAGTGAATAAGTACTTTAGTAGAATTGTTAACATAGTTAACTTTATCATACCTATAAGTTCCTTTACCATAAACAATCTCTGCTTTTCTTATAAACTCTTCCTTTGTGGAACTAGTACACTGTTTATTTTTCTTAACTCCAATAATAGGATGATCTTGATGTTTAGATACTAAATAGTCGAAACAAGTATTCCATTCTCCTATAATCGTATCCGTTCTTGGATCAACATCTAAAACAATAACTTTTACCATCTCTTTGTGAGATGATATGAATTCTGGTAAATAAGAAAAATCATAATCAGCTTTAATAGTAGATTCTAACCTAGATTTTTCGTACTTCTTGATGAAATCATATTTTGTCATTACAGTTAATCCTAAGAAATTCTCTCTCCTTCCAAAAGAAGGTCGATTAGATAAAATATCTCTTATGTAATCTTTAGTAGTATCAAAACATCTGAAGTAATATTTATTTATAATTAGTTCTATTTCATCAAGATCTAACTTATTAGTTAAGCTATCATAATATATCCATCTCTCTAGCCAATTTTCATAATTTAATCCTCTTTTATGAAACTTATTGTAAAAGCTATCATGAACTTTCCACCATTTATTTAATTCCGGGATATAATAGTATTTATCTATTCTATTTAATTTATTTAATAAATAAATACTTCTAATAATTGGATAAGTATATTCCAATGGTACGGGTAATAATTTATCATTTTTAATCATATTTTTTAAATCATCACTTCCCGAGATATCAATTATATGTTTTGCTTATTATATTTAATCAATGTAAAGGAGCAGAGTAGCTAATTCCACTCCTTTGTATAAAAATATGATTAAAATAATAAGTCTTTGCGATATCTCATCGTTGACTTTTGTAGTCCTAAGGAGAATTGAACTCCTGTCTCCACCGTGAAAGGGTGACGACCTAACCACTAGTCGATAGGACCATTTTATAAGACCCTTGAAGCCTTATATGTGTAATAGTGTAAACTATTTGTTGTTAATTTAGTTTACTTACATTATGCCAAATAAATTATTTTAGAGATACATAGTTCGAGAGAATAGTGTATCTCGTTCATTTTTTTTTCTGTGGAGAATGTGGAACTCGAATCCACGACCTTCTGAGTGCAAATCAGATGCTCTAGCCAACTGAGCTAAATCCCCATGAAAGTTCTATAGAGCTAAACCAATAACTCTATAGATTATTTTTACTTACTTATTCTTTTTATCGTAAAGTTTCTTAGCTCCAAGTGCTGCACCTCCTGCTAAAGCAATACCTCCAGCAATTCTACCAGCTTTTGTATTCATTACTTTTTTAGCTTGTCCAAGAAGTTGTTTTGATCTTTTTGTCGTTTCTTGAGCTACTTCTGCGACTTTCTGAGTTTTTTCAGCAGACTTCTTTACTGCTTCGGTTGTTATTCTCTTTGGACCACCTTTCTCAGTCACCTTATTAACAATTACTTCTGATTTAATGGGTGCATTGAGTTTTGATGCGGCTGGTTTTCCAACTTTTGCTGTAACTGAAGTTTGACCACTCTTAGAAGGAGATTTTTTATGAACAGTTATATTATTGCCTTCTTTTCTAATATTCATATCTCCTGCTCCTTGATTTTTAATTTCAAGGCCACCAGAGCTAGAGACTGATGTTCTAGTTTTTGCAATATTCTTAGTTTGTTGTGCTGCTTGACCTGCTGCATGTTGAGAAGCTTTAACCGACTTTTGAGCTTTCTGAGTTAATTTTTGAGCTTCTTCCATTTTCTTTTCATCTACTAGGTTAAGTGGATTAGAAACAATTTTAGATGCTTTCTCTTGTGCTTTTGCTGCTTTATTTGCATGCATTTCGGTATTATGAACAGATCTAGCTAGTTGTCTATTCTGTTTTCTTTTTCTAGCACCAAACTCTCTTTGCTCTTCAGTAATACTAAATGTTCTTTCTTCAGCGCCTTCAAGAGTTATGTTAGTAGTAGAAAAATATCTCTCTTCTCCATTCTCATCATATAAGAGAGAAAAAATCTTACGTCTAATATACATAGTTACTTTATTTTTATTCCGTAGGGATGATGGGAGTCGAACCCATAGCGTTTCTTATGTATAACATCCTAAGTGTTACGCGTCTCAACCAATTTCGCCACACCCCTAGGAAAAATCAATTAATGTTTATTTGCATGATAGGCGGCTAATGCTTTCTCTGCATCTTCTTTACTATCATAATGTGCATTCCAATATTCGGCCGGAGATGTTTTCAGGCTAATAATTCTCCAAGTACCATTTGAATCTCTCTGAACTACTCCTGTTTTTCTGGCTTTCTCTTCTATAGCCTGAGGTACTTTTTCTCGGCCGGAATAGTTCTTTTGTCTAAGAATTATCATATTACATTTTAATGAATATGACTTAAGAAATCGTTAAGAGTATCTAGATTATTATTTCTAGAGTCCAGGTTTGCATCACCAACTTCACGTGTTTCTGTTTCGATTGCTCCTTCAGCTGCTTCAGGGATAATTTCTTTCTCTTCAGTTGTCTTATCGATTTCCTGTTCTGCTTTTTCATATCCTTCTTGAATTGCAGCAGCCTCACGAGAAGGAGTTTTTTCAATTTCAGCTCTTTCGTGGCTATATTCTTCACTAGCAGGATTAGCTTCTATTTTTGCTATTTCTTCTTCCTGCGAAAACTTTTTATTTCTAAGTATAATCATAATCTATTATATATTTTATTTTTTCCAACTACCTAATTTTAAATATTTAATCCAAGAGTAATGTTTTCTAGTCTCAAGGTACCCCAAGTCATTTTCATTACAGTAAGCTTCCTCTTCAAAACTAATGTCATGATAAGCATAACCACCAGAGAAGCCAGAAACAAAGAGGCATAATATCCATTCTAAGAGATACCATAAATAATATCCAAGGTAACACATCTCCTTCATTTGAGCAGTATGTATCTTTTCATGATTTATGTCGATATCACTTAACTTCGCATTCTTTCTAACAAACAATATCCCAAAAATATTTACTGCTTTATATCCTGGGAATGGTATGATATTATTTCTGATTATCTTCATACGTACGAATTTTTAGTTGCAGGAGCCTGATTCGAACAGACAACCCAAGCTTATGAAACTTGTCAGATACCATTTCTTTCATCCTGCGATATATTTTTATTAATTATCTTCTTTTCCTAATCAACGAAGGGTATATAGGAAAGATCTTTTTTTGTTCCTATATCCCATACATCTTTAAAAACTTCATTTACTTCTTACTCCTTCTCTCATCCTCACGTTCCCACATCATTTCGTAGTACTCCTGAGGGAAAGTTCCAGTCATACAGATATAATTACCTGTTTTAGACATCTGAGTAAAATACCACTTAACCGCTTTCTTAAAGGGGTTAATAATTACTTTTTTAAAAATCGTTGTCATAGTTTAATTTAGTTTTTATTAGTTAATTTGTATTAATGTATATTGCTATGTTCCCCTTAAGTGAATCGAACACTTATGTTAAACTTAGAAGGTTTACGCTTTATCCATTAAGCTAAAGGGGAATTAATGTTTTCCCTTAACTAATAATCACTAAGTTGTTCTATAGAGCTTACATTCAAAAACTCTATAGATTATTTTTATTCTTTATCTTTCTTTTTATCGATTAATTTCTTGTTTACTAATCTTTGTTCCATAAAGTACACTCTTGGGTTTTCAGAGGTTACTTTAAATCCAAGTTTTTCATATAATCTAATTGCATTCTTATTATTCTTCTGTACACTAAGTTTTGTAGCTCCAGAAGAATTTATTAAATCTGTCGCTATCCCTTTACCTCTATACTTCGGAGATACTTCTAAGGCAATTATAGTATCATCCTCGCACGCTATATACCCAACCAGTTCATCATTGACCGGGGATACTAAGAATTTTCCGGTCGTTTTCCCTGGTATAAATCTTGCGTGCTTTAATATATTATCACTAGACTTATACTTATCTATATTCTCTTGTGTCCAGGGAAGCTCTTCATATTTTTGTTTTCGTAATATAATCATAACCAATTCAAAGCCTTATATATGTAATAAATGTAAAAATTATGAAAAATTTTAAAGTAGGAGATAAAGTAAAATCTCGTGAAACAGGAACTTATGGGGAAATAACTGATATAAATATTACCCCAAATAAACTCTTTGTCAGAATCAAAATAATGTTAACTGATAAAGAAATAGATATTCCGAAAAGTATTTTAGATTATGTTACCCCAGATGAATGGGAATTCGTTAAACGTATGGAAGAAAGAGACTAATAAAACAGTCTCTTCTTTTTTGTTCCTAGGACTTGATCGAACAATAGACTCTACGTCATCCTAGGAAGGTTTTATTATATATTATGGAAAAAGAATTAAAATATACCCTCTAACATGTCCTGAAATGCCTTCTGAGATTCTTCACGAGGATCGGAGGTCATCTTAGAAAGGGATTCTAACTGTTTCTTAATTCCTCCAGAGTATCCCATTTCTTCGCCTTCATCTAAAAATTGTTTTAATCCATAAAGACTCTGACACAAAGCATCCCAAATATCTTTAGAACCTACACCATTATTATCATCAAATATTGTAGGGTTCTGAGTGGCTTTTTTTGGATGATCTACTTTAGATTTTCCTGTTTTAGTAGTAACATATTTTAAATCATATGCTTCTCTTTGTAATCTTTTATGAACAGGAACTTCTAGTAGTTCATTATTTATTATATTTTTCGCATATAAACTAGGTTCAGAAGGACTATTATCAGTGCTTATATTCAAAGTTTTTATACCTTCTCTCTCACAATCTTGAAGAATTTGTCGTGAAAATGCTTGATCTGCACTTACTACTATATTAAATCTCTTTTTTAATGCCAATATTAAATCAAATATGTGAAAAAGAGATGTTTGTTGACCTTCTTTTCGTGATACTCCTAATAAAAAATGACATTTAAATTTTGGTAACTTTGTATCATTAACTATTTCCCAATGATCAAAGCTGGAAAACGCTAATCCAGTTATATCAGAAGTAACTCCTAAATCGAGACCTAAAACACCAAAAGTTCCCCTAGGTAATATAGATATCATAGGCTCAACTTTAGATATCAGTCTATCAGTTTTATCATAGAAATCAACTACAACAACTTCTGGAATTCTGTTTTTTATAGTTGAACAATTCTTTAAGTGTTCTACCGTTCCTCCAAAAAAGTTATCATTAGATGAAACTGATACACCTGCTTTGTCCATTAAAGCAGTATATATGGAGGTTTTGAACTCAGGTAATAATTGAATAGGAACTTTTAACACTTTGTCTGGATCTTGATCAAAACCTAACTTATAATCTTCTGGTAATATTTGTGGTGGATATAACCCATCTCCACTATAAACAGAGAAAGTTTTACCATTACTTTTTTCGTAATCCTGCGGTTTCACAGCCCAATGTGAGGGCGAACAATTCCATGTTAATTTAGGATCCGTATTATCCAAGAACCAATTTGTAACCGAGGAACTTCCTTTGGCGCTCGAATCGATGATAAATTGACCCACTTTTGTAATAGCATCATCATTAAAACGAGAAGTAAAACGAATTAAAGAACTTGATACTCTTCCCTGTGCAGACTCCTGATTATCCCAGAAATTTATTTCTCCCATCAAAAAGAAGACTACGTCGCTACCCAAACCTCCTCCCCCACGAGGACCAGATGTAATTATTTTAAACTTGAAATTTGGTATTATGTTCTTAAAAAATGGAGAAAATTCTAAAACTTCTCTATTAAACCAATTCTTAAACTCAATTATAGCAGTATCCTCCGATCGGTGGAATATAACAGCTGAGAAAGGTTTAGGAGATAGTTTCAGTGTTCTACTAGGATTCTTCATACATAACATCCTAGCATATGTTTCTGCAAGACATAATCTTGAAATTGTTGATTTACCTATTCCAATTGCACCAGACAGTACTAAAAAAGGCTTAGCTGTAAATACTTCATTTGGAAATATCGTAGGTAAAGAATCTTTCCAAAATTGAAATAGATTATTCCCATGGTCAAAGAATTTCTCTCCTCCTAAATAATAATCATCAGAATATAATCTTTGTATACTTGGTGGAATTCTATTATATCCATGTATTCTACAAAATACTAATAATTTTTCATGTTCTGTAAGATTTGTAAACTGATCCTTAAGATCTATAGTAGCTAAATCTCTTTCTATATTTTTAGTAGGATCAAACTGGTCTATAAAATTACTATCCATCTTGATCCTCCTTTTCTATAAATTTATATTTTGGTAAATCACCTATTACGGAAGATACAGGTTCTTTATCTATTAGTATTCTTTTCAGTATATTAAAAACTTGTTCTTCTGACTTTAACTTAGTATATGGAATTTCTATATAAATTATCTGATTAATTCCACAATAAAGAAAAACTGCTTGATCTCGTTTTATTTGATCGTAAAAAATATTACTATCATTTCTTGTAAAATGTTTAATTTCTTTATAATGTTGAGATCCATTAACTTCTATTATATATTTAATTCCATTTAATTCTAAATAATAATCAACTAAAACAATGTTTCTAATATTAGATATTTCAAGCTTTTCACCAGATAATTGATATTGAGGAGTATAATCTTCATATTTCTTTAATCCTAAGTTCTCTAACGAAGCTTCAACAAATTTTTCACCTCTAGATTTACTACAACTACATCCTCTACAACCACCTGTGATAGATTTTTTAAAGTTATCTGGGGTTATTGTATATTCTCCGTGCTCAGGACATCTAATTATAATATTCGTTTTAGCAGAAATATAAACTGATTTACTAAAATCTAAATTTGGAAATTTTTCTTTAGCTTCGTTTAAAAAAATCTCACCTGCTAATTCTCTCTTCTTTTTATTTCGTAGATATTGACCTAATTCATATATATTTTGCTTCCTTAAAACAAAATGATTAAAAGTTGTTTCAAATTCTCCATATATTTCACCAGTGTATGGATCAATTTCTTCACAAATCAATCTTACTTTTTCTTTCTGAGCATTATATATAAATTTAGGAAGATATTCGTAATTATATTTTTCTGGATGAACCTTTAACGCTTCATCTATAAAATCTTGCTTAACCATACTAAGTTTACACTTATAGTTAGGATCTTCTCTAAGCCGCTCTCTAATATAATCTTTAGTATGTGGTAATTTCTTAGAGTACTTCTTTTCTATAATTTCCTCTATCCCTTCGTCTGTTAGTTGTTTCTTATTATCTTTCATAGTATATATTTCAATCACTTCCCGAAATACCACAACAACACATAACTCTTCTTCTAAAGTGGGAAAGCAAATCGGCCAAATTCACCTTCCCTTAAACATACACTATGAAAAAGAGTCTTCGATATTTCTTCGTTGACTTTCGTTCCGTAGAGTAGAACATTCAACTACTCTACAGATTTATTTTTATGCCAAATTTTTATAAGACGTGAAAGCCTTATATATAATAATATGATATAAGTTAATTCGTTACTGGTAAATGGTAACGGACTAAACTTGTAATTGCCAAAAAAGATATACTAGTTCATGAGAATAGGTATATCTTATTTTTATTTCTCTTAAAAGTCTTATATATGACGATGTAATTAAATAAGACTAATATTACTCCTTACTACATCAATAAAAATCAGGAGTGAATATTAATTACTCATATCATAGTTATATGAGTAACTTTAATCGTAGTTTAGACATACTAGTTTGAGAAAATAGGTATGTCTCATTTATTTTTTTTTATAAGACGTGAAAGCCTTATATATGATGATAAAGTAGATATCTACTTTATCACTATTAATAAGTCGATAGATGTACTTGTTCGTGAGAATAGGTGCATCTTATTTTTATTTCCCTTAAAAGCCTTATACATGTGTAGTAGAAATAAATGAGTACTGTTTTCTTACTACACACATTTTATAGGAAATACTACTAATTACCTTATTGTAGTTTATAGATATACCAGTTTGAGAAGATAGGTATGTCTTATTTTTTATGAGTAAAGTTTTAGTCAAAGAGATACATAGTTCGTGAGAATAATGTATCTCATTTTATTTTTCTAATTTAAGCTTCATTTTAGTTAGTCCTCCCCAACAAAGATCTTTTTCAGGAGTTGTTAGAATTCCATCTTCTCTAAATCCAAGTTTTTCATAAATATGTCTTGCATCCGGAGATTTGCCAGGGACTTCAAGAGTTAAATATTTATATTCTTGAGATTTAGCAAACTTAATTAATTCTGACAAAATAGCTTGAGAATAACCCCTTCCTCTATACTCTTCGTTAGTTTCAATCCAGATTATATTAAGTTCATCACTAGATTTTTCTAGGAGAATTAACTCAGCTACTTGTTCTGAACCTACAAAAATATCAAATGATGGATTCTTACTTCTCCAGTTTCTAATCATCTTTATAAATTTACCCAAGTAATCGAGTAAAGATTGAAATTTCTTTATTGTAAGAACCTCTCCTGTCTTCTTACTTACAATCCTAACTGAATCTTGAAGGGTATCTAATTTACTAAATCTCTTAATCTTCATAGTTTTCTTCCTTTTCTATAATTGAGGTATTTATAGCGGAGATGTAGAGTTCCGACCTCTAATCACGTAAATGATCGATCGCATTAGCAGTGCGTCCCTGTTCCTCACAGATTACTATCTCCTTAGAATCCTTGAAATTCTTATATATGTAATGTATAATAAAGGATTACTTTAATTAATTGTAATCATTGCCATTAATCATAGAATACTTAGTCTGGGAAGATTGAGTATTCTTTTTTTTGTTGTGTGGGAGAGATTTGAACTCCCGAAAGTATTAGCTAACAGATTTACAGTCTGTCCTCGTTGACCACTTGAGTACCACACAAACTTATTTTAATTTAACTAGATAATAAAGACCTTACTACATCAAATAAAATATGATCTTTCCAGAAAAATGGGTCTGATTCATCTTTTGTTTTTCCGAAATGAATATTCACTCTAGATTTACCTTCAAGTATATCAAAAGGCACAAGTAATACAATATTATGTGTATAACTGTATAGAGCAAAATAATCTACTTCACCTCTCTTATATAATCCTGATTTATTTTGAAGACTAAAGGTTAGGTCTCCATTTTCATTAATATGACCAGCAGTAGCTTTAGTCTGAATTTTATAAAGTACTCCTTTTATATCTGCAATTACATCATATTTACCTACTCCGATAGGTTTAGATGACATTATTCCTGCTCTCGCTAAATGAAATATAGTTGCACATTCACCTATATACCCTAATAAATCTGTTGTTAGTTTTCCGTCAAACTTAGATGAGTCTGCAATACATTTCTTAGGAGGAGCTATCTTTACAAACTCTTCTGCTTTTTCTCCTTCCGGCGGTTCAGATTTATCGGCTGGCTTTTTACCTTTGCTGAAACTAAGTGAATATTTCTTTGCACACTCTGAACAGCAAAATCTTCCAGAACCAAAAGAACCATCATGCTTTTTACCACAATACTCACATGTTTTTAACTTTTTTTCGGTCTGATACTTTTATTCCGTATCTATTAGCAGCCTTACGTATAGCTTCTCCTGTAGATCCATCACCACGTAGATCTGCAACTTCTTTGTAAGATTTTCCTTCGTGAATCAATAATCTTATCAATTCTTCTTTGTTATATTTCTCTTTTCCCATAATTAATTGTTTTTATAATTTTTCTTATCTTTAAAAACTTATATAGCTCTCCGTGGTAATTACGATATACCGACCCTTTGGTTAACGGCCAAATGCTCTGCCCCTGAGCTAACGGAGAATATTATTATTTTGAGCACCCTACCGGCTATGATCCAGTGATTCCGGGTTACAAATCCGGGGTTTTACCAACTAAACTAAGGGTGCAGTTTTTGATCATTTTTTAGATCAGAAAATTTTATAAAGCCTTATATATGAATAATAGTATATTTGCTATTAATAAAAATGCTATAATAAGAGATACATAGTTCGAGAGAATAGTGTATCTCATTTTTTTATTCTATACTCAGTTAAATAATTATCATTTAAAGAGAGCCCCGTCGAGCTCTCTGTCTTTTCACAAAATGAATTAATAAGCTTTATTCGATTCACATCGTTAACTTATTCGTTCCTATACTACAATTGAATGTAAAATCTCATATTTCAAGATTAGTATAGGAAAATATTTTATTCTATTCCATGCTCTTTCTGGAATAATCTCATAAAGTCTGCTACTACTTGTTTAGATTCTTCACTATTTAATTCAGAATTTCCAACTTCTTCTGATATTTTCTTCAATTCAAGATCAGACCCCTTGATAACAACACTGTCTCGAAGATTTTCTAACATGTCGATATACTGCATGATTTTTTCGATGACGATGAAGAGGTCCTGAATCGACATCTGACTTGAGTCCATCACGTTCTGCAAATCGAGTGCATGATCTACTATTAAACACAACTTAGATATCATATTAAGTATCAGAATAGGTCGTATACTTTGAAATACTTCTGATACATATAATTCCAGGATATGTCTAGACTTTGGATCTGCCACATTAACAAGGGTATTTGATAGGCTTCCAAAATCAACGTGAAGATCTATATTATATTCTTTATTATAACTAGAAAAAACTTCATTGAGCTTATGGGTTAGTTCTAGTGCTTTTTGTTCTTTTTTAGTACTTGCAATCGCTGAAGCATCCAAGATAACATTTTTTATACTTTTGGAATTAGGTATCTTAGGAGCTGAACCAATAATATTTTTCAAGTCCACTGATACATCTTCTTCAGGTTGCAAAATTTCATAACTATCAGGACCAGAATCAGCTCTCCCTTCTTTTCCTAGGATCTGCTTCTTGAATTCTGGATCGCTAAATGGGTTAACTGTTCCAATCATAGTATATTTTATTTAGGTTGTTGTTTCCATCTCATTTTCCTAGCATATTCATCAGCTTTTTTAATTTTATTTTCTGATGATTGGCTTTCTAGAAATTTTTTAGCACCTTCTTTAACTCTATCTTTTAGGATATCTTGATAACTAGCTCTCTTGGCTGTATAATCTTCTGCCAAGTTCATTAGATTTTTATTTCCACCAAGATATTTTCCTTTCTTAGAGATTGGAGAGGTTATTCCGGTAGCTATTCTTTTAATCTTCATTCTTTTTTCTCTTAAGTTTCATTCCGGCCGCTATTCCTGTTGCAGCTAATCCAATTCCTAGAGCAGCTTTTCCGACTCTTCCTGTTTTCTTAGCTATATTTGCATTTTTCCGGCCGATTAATTTCTTCTTAAGTCCTGAAACATTAGACTTAAAAGCTTCTTCGTTTCCTTTTATTACGGCTTTATATTTTTGATCTGCTTTCCTTACATTTCTCTTATGGAAAATCAGATCTAAGGCACTTCCAGAATTTGTATTTCCTCTTGCTACTTCGGCTTTAAAATTATCAGCCTTTCGGATTGCATCAAGTTTCTTTACTCCTTCTTTAAAATCCTTCTTTGCTCTTACTCCCTCTGTCTTCGATATCACCTTTTTAGCTCCACTCTTAATAAAATCTGCAGCTCCTATCGTGCCAGCTGTTCCAACGAGTGCAGTACCAAGAGCTTCCCCGATTCTTTTAGGTGTTTCATTATTAGATTTATCAGAGAAAGTTTTATTTCGTAATAGTCTCATAATTTACCTTTCTTTTGATATTTTCCTAAGATTTCTTCCCACTCCCAAGAATATATCCGAGAGGGTTGTTGTCTAGGTCCTGTTCTATACGTTCCTATCAACTTACCTTTACCTGTTACTTTAATTGCCGCTATAAACCTGAGCCGAAGTTCTTGTAGGTACCAATATTCTCCAGGTAAAACTAATGCTTTCGGAGATTCTAGGATTCCAGGTTTTATTAATGAATCGGCTCTTCCCATTAGCGGCTTGTATATATAATAAGTTGCTCCGATTAAACTTGTATCTTCTCCTGGGATTGCTGATATTCCGGAAAGAGCTTCAGAAACACTAGGGTAAAGGTCAATTCTAGGTTTTATATATTCTCCGTCTAAATTAGGTTGTGAAGATATATAGTATAGGTCGGAAACACTTTTTGTTTTTCGCTTGATTATCATATAAACATAGCATTATCACTGGAAAAGTAAGAATAATATAGTGGACTATCCCCTATTTCAATTATTCCTCTCCAATCACCTAATCCATAAAAATTGTGATCATCTAAATTATAGATACACTCTCGATCACAGTATCCATAATAAAGTACTAAATAATTATATTGATCTATCTCTTCAAAAATACTATAATATCCATTTATAATAATTTTTGACTGCTTTATATAATATTTACCTGTCCTTAGATTTTTATTATCCCAAAGATTTTTTAAGTAAGGAATTATCTTAAGTTTTGAAATATCATCCTTAGTTAAGTATTTAGATAACTCGAGGTCTATAAATTCTACTATATCCCCATCAGAATATCTAAACATATTACTATCTTTATCTACAACAGTTTCACAATTAACTTCTGGATAATTATTTAAATTTCTCCTTTTTTTGAAATTCTCATCAAAATAACTAGATGGCATAAATGGATAGTACATCATCGCATCTGGAGCTAAATCACTCTTTTTTATTTTCATTTTTCTTATTCTTAAAGTGTTTATACCTACTAACTGAACTAATACACTTGAACAAAAAGAAGAGGTCGGAGCTAAGTCCCGGGATACAAAATTAAGTAACCTACCTAATCTATCTCCGCAGCAACATTAGCGCCGAACCTAATCCCTGAAAACAATTATTATCTTTACTATAATATTCGAATTCTAATTAAAAAAGAAAGAATCTGTGTCAATGAAATGAGAAAATAAACAAATTATTAACAATTATGAAAAAGATTCTAATCAAGAGAGAAAACTCAATTAAAAACTAATCGCTATTAGTATGTGATAAACTGAACCTGTTAAGATGTATAAAGAAAGTACCAGAAAGGAGGCAACGACACAGATTCTTTCCTTATTTCATGTATAAGGCTTTTGTAAAATTTACTATTAAAAAGTGGGTTATTTTTGGTGTTTTTGAGGCTAAAATGGGTGAAAATTGATGAAAATAACCCACTTTTATTTTTTATCCTCAAAATCGATGAAAACTTGGTAACATTTTTTCGAAGACTAAGGATACCAGAATTCTTATCCCCTCCACTTCGTTCCGGGGCCTTCAAGAAACTGAATAAACTATATAAGGGATTAATGGAAAATTAAATAAGAATAAATATTTATTAATTAGAACTGAATGAAATAATATATTTCTAAAGTGGTTCTTAAAAAGTACGAACGAAGTGAGAGTCCCCGAGGCCCTCACAGGCCTCGAGTGGACGGTACTCTTTTTAAGGTTCACGGTAAATTAAATAATTAATTTAATATTTAGTATAAAGCTTTATATGTATCGTGAACCTTCTAAATAAGACGACCTCGCTCTCCCTGAAGGGGAGGCGGGTCTCTCACTATGTTCGCTTATTTAGTAGAACCACTATCTAGAGTGTAATTTTTTTTATTGGTATTTACATATATAGTGTATGTATGCTTAATTATGAATTTAAATTACGATTTTGCTCTTCTAATAACCTTAAACTCTAATTAATGAAATAAAGGTATCCTTAGTCTTCAGATTTTGGATACCTAAAGTAAAACTGGATTCTGTATTAGAATTCAATAATTAAATTTAATAAATAATTAAAAATATTTTTATATGACAAATAATAATATGTACAAAGAAAAAATCACCGTACCTAGAGGAATTAGGTATATAGGTGAATGGGAAAACTTTAGATTTTCAAATTTCCCGAATAAATGTATTATAAATAAACAACTTCCTGGTTGTGGGTTTACAGAGTATTGTATAGGTGGACCAGAGAATATTATTCTATGTAGCCCCAGAAAAATGCTCCTAGAGAATAAAAAGGATCAACATGAATTTGATGTTTATCTAGTAGTAAATGAAATGGACAAGGAGTCTAATGTAGACAAAGACTTATCTAAAATCGAAAAAAATGTAGTAATAGATAATTCTGGATTAACTGAGTTATCTAGTAATTCAGAGATCTATAAGAGACTATATAGAGAAATAGATGAATATTGTACAGCCAGAACTATAAATGGATTACCCTGTAAAATCCTAGTTACCTACGACTCCTATAGAATAGTAAAGGATATCCTAGAGAAACTAGATAGATTTCGATATTTCTATACAGTAGTAGATGAATTTCAAAGCATTCTCCATGATTCTAGATTTAAATCAGATACTGAACTTAAATTTCTAGAATACCTTAAACAATCTCCTACTACGTATTTTGTGAGTGCAACTCCTATGATGGATGAGTACTTAGAGATGTTAGACGAGTTTAGAGATTTACCGTACTATGAACTAGATTGGAGCAAAGAGGACCCTACTAGAGTAATTAGGCCGGCTTTAGATGTATATGTTATGAGAACTGTAGGTGAAAAAGCTTCTGAGATTATTCAGAAATATCTTTCAGGGGATTTTGAAAGTATAGTAGTTCTTAGAGAAGGAGTACCAGTAAAAATTGTTTCTGATGAGGCAGTATTTTACGTAAATTCTGTTAATCATATTACCAGTATTATCAAGAAAAATAACCTTACTCCCGAACAATGTAATATCCTATGTTCTAGGACAGATGATAATCTTAAGAAAATTCAGAGAAGATTAGGAAAGAAGTTTGTGATCGGAAAGGTTCCTAAGAGAGATGTCAAACCTAAGATGTTTACATTCTGTACTAGAACTGTATACTTAGGAGCTGACTTTTATAGCTTATGTGCACGTAGTTTTATATTCTCAGACTCTAACATTGATAGTCTAGCTGTTGACATTAGTGAGGATCTCCCACAGATCTTAGGTAGACAGAGATTATTCGAAAATCCGTGGAGTAATAGTGCTAATTTTTATTATAGAAGTACTGCTAATTACAGAGAGATGAAGGAAGAAGACTTTAAGAGAGTAATAGAATTTAAACAGAGATCCACTGAGAGTTTGTTATCTGTATATCAAAAAGGAACTTCAGAAGAGAAATATACACTAGCAATAAATTATCAAGATCTTGCAAGATTTAAAAATTATAAAGATAATTATGTGGCTGTAAATAAAATCCATACCCCCGAGGGTAATGTTATACTTAAACCAGTTATAAATAATTTGGTATTAGTAAATGAAATCCGAGCATTCAAGATCCAGCAAATAGACTATAGAGATAGATTTAGCGTATTCTCTACTGTTCATAATACATTAACTCCTGATGACATAGTAAATCAAGAGGTATCAGAATTTCTTAGGATATATACTGGATTAAATACTATATATGATAAATTAAAACTTCTATGTGAGTATGGATTATCTCAGGATGGAATTGATATAGTTCTTGGACAAATAAATGATTCCGACGAGATTAAGTCATTCTATTTATCACTTGATCCTCAAAAACTGAAAGCTTTATCCTATAACAGTACTAATATTAAAAAATATTTAGGAATTATAACATTTAATAAAGATTTATTAAAAAGAAGTATATATTCTAATTTCAATCTTGGCGAGAAATATAGTTTAGCAAATCTTAAGAATAAACTAGGAGATCTTTATAGTTCTATCAATTATACAGCTAATCCTAAGGCTAATGATATAGAAAATTATTTTGAAGTAAAAGAATTTACAACAACAGAGATAATCGATGGAGTAAAGAAAAGAGTAAGAAATTATGAAATTATTAGAAAGAAAGAATAATTATGGTGGGTAGACCAGAAACAATAACACTTAGGGATGTAATAGAAGACTGGTTGGTTATGTGGACAATTAGGTGAAAATGAGATTGGTAGAGTTAGTTATAATTTTACTACTCACGATATCTAGATAGAAGAATTTAAAAGCCTCATAAATGAAAAAGTAATTAAATTTAGTAATAGAAAAGGAAGCAGAATTGAGATTATTTATCGTAAGAATAAAATATTAATTACTGCAGAAAGAAAAAGCTTAAAGTGGGGTTGGGATGGAGAAACTATGCCAATTACGAAAGGTTGTTTAGTAGCCACATTCTGGGATTATGAAGATATTTTAAGGAGAGTGTTAAAGTATGATAGGACAGCCAGAAAGTGGTTTAGAAGGAATGTTAAGCCTATTGTTATTGATGATTCCGGAATGACATTAGGAGATTTTATATTACCAGGAGATGTAGTAGATTATAAGAAAGCGGAGGAACACGATGATAATTTTAAGGAAATTGAGAGATAATTTAGAAGAGAAATTTTATTCAGATAGAGTAGATGCGATATCAAGAATTTATGGAGGGAAAGAACCTTATGGCAGAAGAGTTCTATTAGAAATAATGAAAATACTAGAGATGTATGAATTTGATGATGGAGAATATGTCCCTCACTGGATTGGGAAGATAGTTACGGCAATGAAGGATATTACTAGAGGAGGATACTTTACAGCTCAATCCGCATTCTCTATATTGGATTGGAATAAAAATGGAGAATCTGTCTTAGGGAGTAATGTGATAGGTGAGATAAAGAGTAAATATAGAACATTAGATAATTTTATAGAATCCTACATAATAAAACAATTGCTAACTGAAAGATCTAGTGGAGAAGTGAAGTATAGTAGAGCAATAAATTCTAGGTCAGACATTAAATATTCAGTTAAGGATTTTTTGTATTACTATAAATACATTGCTCTATGTATTACAGGTCAGATAGATATAGATGATGATTTATATAATGATCGCTTAGTTAATACTGCAAAAATAGATTATAAAAAAATTATTTATAAAGACAGTGATTCTAGAGAATTGAGAAGCATAATAGCAAGATGTATAGTAGCCATAAAAGGATACGAAAATTCTACTATAGGGAAATTATTATAAATATTATGGAAAAAGTGATTAAATTTAGAGATAAAAAAGGAAGTAAGATTTATATAGAATATTATAGTGCGGATGAAGTTACTATTTCTGTATTTTGGAATAAGAGTAATATCCACTATAGTGATTATGAAAACATGCCAGTTACTAGATGTTGTTTGGTAGCTACATTCTGGGATTATGAAAGAATACTTAAAGTAGTACTCAAAGATGACAAGGTAGCTAGGAGATGGTTTAGAAGAAATGTAAAACCTATTGTTATTGATGATTCTGGAATGACATTAGGAGATTTTATATTACCAGGAGATGTAGTAGATTATAAGAAAGCAAAAGAACATGATCGTATGATTTTAGGAAAATTATGAAAAGAAATAAAAAGAGGAGAATAATTGAAGACCTTGAGCTTGTAGATTATTATAAGGATCGAAGAGTATTAATAGAGATTACTAGGGTAGATTATAATAGTGAAGAATCTCATATTACATACTATATCAATATAGAATTATTAAAAAATAAGTATTTAAATTGTACTGATTATATATCTGATCGTAGCATGTGTTTGATAGATCATTCAATTGTTGCTTGTTCAGAAGATTTGAATGAATTAATGAGAGTTCTTTTACAACACAAATGCAAAAAAGATGGTTATTGAATACTCTGTCCAATTATTATTTTGGAAACACTGGACATAAAATTGGGGAATATATAAGTGCTAATACTGGGTTCTTGGATATAGACAAGGCTGCAAAGGATCAGGAAGAAATAAACTTTAATTAACCTTAAGACTAGGAAATAAAAAATCCTAGTCTTATTTTTCTTTTCTAATTAATAAAAAAGGTACTTCTACACCCTTAGGATTCTTATTATTGAAAGTGAAAATACTCCTCTCAGAAACACTAAGATTCTTATAATTGTGAGAGGATAAAATAAATCTCAACATCCGCGTATTATTGTGTTACGCGGAAAAATAAAATTACATTATATATTATTAAACAATTTTTATTTATTTATTTATTATTTTAAAAAATTATGAGTAATAGAGTAGACGACTTTTTGAGCAAATTAGCTGCGCAAGCACCTAAAGCAAAAGAAAACAATTTTGAGCAGAAGAACAGATCATTAGAAAAAGTTTATCTCAACTTCCCCGGAAATTTTGGTAGATATCAAGTATTTCCGTTGGATAGTGTAGTAACAGATTTCCCATTTGTTACTTTATTCAATACTCGTGAAGTCAATCTCCCTAGAAAAAATATGGCTGCAGATGGAACAGAGAATATCTATAATGCATGGATTAAGCTCCTTCCGAAGAGTGCATATGTAATGAAAGATATGACGGGACGATTGGTTTCATCTTTGACTGCAGCAGATGATGAATTGCTGTCTCAAGCCCATATGATTTTTGATCAATTATATCAGGAGCTTGATGCAAAGAATAATCGAGATGAAGTAACAACAAACTTGGTAAGAATGAGAAACTATACAATTTTCCATGCTTACTGTTTGAATAAGTGGGATCCGAATGAAAATCGTAATCCGAGTCGTCAGAATTTTATGGCATTATTCGTTGCTACAGCTAAGATGTTTACATCTGTAGTAGAGGATAATATTCAAGAAAAATCATTGATGAAGGGTGGAGATAATAGTTGGATTGCTGATGTTTATAATCGTAATTCAAATGGACGTTCTGGATTCTTGATGTTTAGTGTCGGAAGAAAGAAAGACGGAGCTGCTGGATTTAATATCACAGCTCAACATGAAGTAGGTAATGAAAACTTTAAGAGTATTCAAATTTCTGAAGAAGATATGGAATTAGCTTCAGATCCGCTCCAGAATTTCTTAGGTTTCCAAGCTTCAAGAGATCAAGATACTCCCGTCGGACAGAAACGTTTGTTTAATGCAGCTTTGATTAGAGAGACTATCGAATATATGTCTGAAGTTTTAGCATCTATCAGACTTGCTAAATCTCAGGGTAGTGTTGATTTTACGGAGGCTGTTAAGAGAACAAATATGGAAGTTCTTGCAAAGCAGATTCCAACTACTAGAGCAGGAGTTCAGACTAACGATCCGATTCTTGCTTCGATGAGTGGTGGAAATTCTGCACCTCAAGTTGATTTGAGTAAGAATACAAATCCATATGAAACTCCAGTTACTGCGCATCTTGACCCTGTTTCTGGTGTACCTGTGAATCCGAATAGTAACAATCCTTTTGGTGGAGGACAACAGCAACAAGCAGCTCCAGCAGGTTGGGGTGGATTTGGTCAAGGTCAACAGCAAGCACCTTTCAATTCTAAACCTAACTTTGGAGGAAACAATGGTGACGACTTGCCTTTTTGAAATTGATAAAAGGTAATTAGAAGATAATAAATAAAACTTAAACAATAAAAGGTAGAAGAGATTTTAAAAGATTTCCTCTACCTTTATTTTATTTAGAGTGATAATTGATGGAATGAATAATAAAAACTATTTCTATGTATTATTAGATTTTTCGCTAATTCTTACGCGCAGTCTTTTCGTGATAAGTAAAGGAAAGAAAGTTGGAGAATATACTTATGGAGAATTAATCAGAACTTGTATATGGACAATTAATAAAGTTCTCAGAGATTATGGTGTGAACGGCCGGAAGGTAGTCTTGATATATGATAAGTGGGATGAATCTATTGGAGGTTACTATACATCTTATCTTCTTGGTGGAAATTATAAAGATTCTCGGCATTATATAGATGAGAAAATCTTTGAGGATATGAAAAATGATCCAGCTATTTCTCCGGCCGATTTAGAAAAAGCTGAGTGGGAATTATATCAAAACCAAGTAAAACAGACAGCTAAGTATACTATGATCTCTGAGTTACCTAAGTTTGGGATAGGGGTAATAGGTCAAGATGGTTGGGAAGCTGATAATTGGGCTTTCCTGTTAAGTTGTGAGCTCTATGGAAAAACAGATCTCCCTAGTCTTTTTGTTACTAAAGATTCAGACTGGAAGTATTGTTTATCTCCTGGAACTCAATATCTCAGACTTCCTGGAAAAAATGAAACTCCAGAGATAATAACATACGATGAGATGTATTACTCAATCCCAGAACTTATCAGAGATCAAGGAGTAGGGTTATATCAATATAAAGCTCTCCTAGATAGTTTTGGGTATGGACATAATGACTTGAGGAAAACAGTAAAACCTAGAATGAAGTCAGAAAAAGTAATCCTTGAGTACTTATCTGGAGACTATAAGAATATTACAGATCTTGAGTTATTCGAAAAACAATATAAGACCTTCGATATTTTTAGTTATCCAGGAGTAGAAGAAGCAAGAAACCTGATTAATAACTATCTTCCGAGAGCTGGCAGATTAGGGACTGTTCCTGAGTTTAGAAGTTTTTGTAGAACTCATAATATTCCAGGGATATCTGACAGTTATTATTCAGATTTTATAGGAAAATTAGATCAAAAATTATATTGTGAATGAAAGATATAGTAACAATACGAGGTGATATGTATAGTTATGATGAAAGGACTGGTCGTGTATTTAAAGATGGTCAAGTCTTAGTATCATCAAAAGCGGAACCAGTTTTCTCTTACCTCGGGGATAGTTCTGCACCACCGACTTTTGGAGGAATTTTATTAAAAGATACTAATTCAATCTTAACTTTGAATGGTAAGATTTCTCCAATAACAGATCCTAATACAATAAGTTAAAGATTATGGCAGGATTAATTACAGGAGTTCTCGGAAAGCTCTTGGGGAAGCAGCTTTCAATTCAAGAAGTTATGAATATAGATCAGGGGCGAAAAGATAGAGCCTCTGAATGTGTAGTAAAACTAGTAAAAGTGTATCATGTTTTAAAAGAAGAATCCATTCTAGATAAGTTTAGGTCGATCTTTTTAGGAAAGACAATATTAAAAATTTATTATCTGGTTTTTAAATTTGAAGTTACTTCTAAGACAGGTAATACTTATAATGTTATAATCCAGACTTCTCCAGATTATGATGTACAAAATTGGAAAAATTCTAAATGCAAGATTTATTGTGAATGTAAAGATTTTCAATTTAGATCAGCATATCTTTTAGGTAAAAATAATACACTGTTTTTATCAGATAAAATAAAAATTAAGCTTGGGTCAGCGTTAACAGAAGCACCTAAATCTAAAACGCTGACAACATTACTTTGTAAGCATTCTATGGCAGCTCTTCAATATTTAGTAAATAATTATCAAAATATAATGAAAACTGTATGATAGGAGATACCTATATACATTTTGACTGTCTTTTTATGAGGATTGTAGAAGATATAAAAAGGCCTTATAAATTTTTTAGGTTTAAAGAAGATTGTATATCTACGAATGATGTATATATAACGTATTGGGATAGTGATTATACATCTAGGAAATTACTTGTTTTAAGTTATCTTAATATAGGATTACGGCTAAAAAATGAGATAATAACCTATATAGTAGCCAAAGATGATTTTGTTAAGCATATTCAAGAATTATGTTATAGTCATTCAGACTTAAAGGATAATATCTTTGAGTCTTTATCAACTGAACTCAATAGGTATATCTCAGAATGTAGATTTTTAGATTATGTTACTAGCAAAGAATTATATAGATTATCATCATTATCCAAGACGTTATAGGACATATTCTGGAATGATAAGTCTCCCAATGACTCCAAAAACAACTTTAAATCTTTCTTTTCTGAGGTCATATGTATGTGAGTTTATATCTAAAACTCTAAAGAATCATCAAATAATTATAGTAAATTCATCTTTTTTACAGAGTGAAGATTCTATTGAGTTGGAAGCATTCTTGAGAGATAAGGATATAAATTATTGGAACAGTATTTTTCGGAGTACAGATTATTTAAAAGGAAGTTTTGTAGAGTATGTGATATATGTTAATGATAAATTTATTTTAAAGTTATGAGTAAAATATTAGCAATTGCAGATATTCATATAAATGATTATCCACAAAGAAATCCATCAGAAAAATTTCGTCTTTATCAAACTCGAACTGTTGCACAGAATATAATAAATGCAGCTCAACAAGAAGGAGCAGATATTATAGTAATTGCAGGAGACGTAATAGAAAAATCAATTATTCGTCCATATGTTCAAGCAGAAGTTAAAATATTTCTAGATACTCTTATGGGGTATTTTAGAGAAGGTTATATAATCTGGGGGAATCACGATCAAGACAATAAATCATCAAATTCTGATTTAATTGATTCGTGTCTTTCAGTTATGTTGCCTCCAAATTTATATTATGCCGATCAAAAAGAGGTTATTATTGATAATTCTAGAATAGCTTTTAGTAATTGGAGACCTGAATTTGATCTTTCTTGGATTCAGGGACAGGTTGATGTTTTATTTACACATGCTACTATTAATTATGGTGGTTATGATAAAATACAGTCACAAGTTCTTGACGAATCTAAATTTGGGTTAGCTATTTGTGGTGATATTCATAGACAGGGACAAATCGGAAAGTATGTCAGTATAGGAATTCCACAGAAATGTAAAGTATCTGATTCTGACCAATGTACTGGAGTTATTTATGATTGTGTATCTAAACAATTTAAATGGGTAGATCTAAACCCTAATGATAACTTAATGAAATTTATATATACTCCTTCTCTCGATTCTGAAGGTTGGAATCCGGAGACAGGTATATGGAGTATCTATAAACCAGAGAATCAAAGTATCGCTGGAGGGGTTAGAGATATAAAAGTACCTGCATGGGAAGAAATTAATCACCTCATCGACAACATAATAATTTCTAATAATCTTCAAGGAGTACATTCTGAGGTTTTAAGAAACTTGAGAGATATAGATTCTGAAGAAGTAGATTTTGGATTTACTCTCTTAAGATTGTATTGTAAGAACTGGAGAAGTATTGATGAAGCAGAAATCTATTTTAATGATGGTGATAAGATTTTAGTAACAGGAAGAAATGGATCAGGTAAAAGTTCATTAATCAGTGCTCTTAAATATGCTTTCCTTGAGTGTAGAAATATAAAAGACTACAGACAGATAGGACAAAAAACATGTACTCTTGAAGTCGAGTTTATATATCAAGGAAAAAAATGTAAAATTCGACGAGGAAATAAAGAATATGGATGTTGGATTGAAGATGAACCTCTGAAGTATAATAATAAGAAGGAATTTGAAGAGGATATGTATCGAAGATTTCCGTTTATTGGTTATATGGATATATTCTTATTTGATGCGGATCATCATAAGCTGATAGGAAATATAACCCCTGAAAGAAAGTCAGAGATCATCAGTAAATTCTATAAGATGGATAAGATTGATGCTTATAATAAAGAAGCTACAATACTTTTAGATCAAGTCCTAAAATCTTCGAGTGGATGGAATGAAGCTGTAAAGAAATCAGAGGAAATTCTTAGATATATAGAATCATCCTTATCCGAACTACAACTCCCCGGACAATCTAAACAAGAATTAATTCAGTTTAGAGATGAAGGACTAGAGATACAAAAGAAAAATCGAGAATGGATGGAGTATCTAGCTAATTCTGGTAAACTTCAAGCTCAAGTATCATTATATTCGGAGAGTCTTGACAAATTGATTAAAGAACAAAGTATTCAAAGATCAATCCCAGAAATAGACTCTCAGATTGAACTTATTTCTAGAGATATCGAACAGGAGAATACAAGGATTTCTCAGGTTAATACAGTGGAGTCTGAATATAACCTGAGGCTGAATCGATATAACCAAATATGTGAAGATGGAAAAAGAACTTCAGGAGAACTAGCTAACCTAGAGAAAAGTAAAGTATGCCCTTGTTGTGGTCAAATTCTTAAGAATATTGACTCTCTTGAAAAACATAAACAAGAAATCTTAGAAAAACTTGATAGACTTAGAGAGGAAGCAATATCTATCGGGGTTGAACTCAAAGAAATGTCAGAAAGAAAACAACAAGCTGATCATATTATATCTGAGAGTAGAGAAAAAATAAATAACCTCAATAATCAAATAGCAAGGTTGATGTCGGAGAAACAAAAGATATCTAAACTTGCAGAAGATATTGAAGGAACGAAAAAACTCCTAGAATCTTATAAGTCTCAGTTAAATTCTCTTGGCACTCCTGAAAAAGTAGAGCTTCCAGATAATTTTATGGAGATTATGAGTTCCCTAGATAGTGGAATTAAAGTATGGTGTAGCTATGAGAAGCTAATACAAGATAAATCCACAGAAGAGAAAAATATCTTAGGAGCTCAGGCAGAACTTAATACTATTCAAGGAGTTATTGCAGATCTTAGAGAATATATTAAACTAACTGGACCAACAGGAAAGATCTATGAAGAAATTATGACAAGATTAGCAGAACAATTTACAGATAATCAAGTTAAGTACGAGGTCGATACTTATAACTTCAGAAAAAAAGATCACCTTGACCTTACTAGTAGATTCTGTAATAGTAATGGTAATTGGATTTCTTATGATGCATGTAGTTCAGGACAGCAAACAGTTCTAGATATTAATTTCTTGAGCAAAATAGTAACTAGAATGGGGTTGCTTATTATGGATGAATTCTTGAAACACTTAGACCCGGAAAATCATGAAAATTGTATTGACATGATTAGTAGTATGAATATTGGGTGTATTATGTTATCAAGTCATATGGAATCGGTTGCATCTTTCAATAATAGAATCTGTAGGTTGGAGTTAAATGATTCAGGAATTACGAAAATTGATATTAAAAATAATTAATTATGAAAATAGATAAAGATAAACTAAAGGAGTATTTTATTAATGAACTCCCTGGAACTCATCATGATTTCACCAGTTTTACAGGTTGGAAAGTGATTGGGAGTGTAAATGTTAAGGACTCTATTTCAATTGAGATGCTATCTACTGGGTTAGTAAATATATATGTTTTCCAGACTGATTCTTCTGCTTGGCCTGAGGAATTTGGGATAGCACTAATCGGAAGAAACTATGGAGCAGATTATATGGTGTTAGTGTCTCCAGAATGTCCAGAGATATATTTTACGATGCCAGAAGAGATCCTAGATAGGTTAGAAGAGGTACTAGTTCCTGGATATGATATAGGTGATGTATTAACTAATGAAGACTTCCAAGATTTTCTTAACAAGAAAATTTATCCTCATGGAATAGATACAGGAGATAGTAGTGGTGGAATAACGTGGTGGAATAATGCTAATAGTATCACAACTTCACAAATCACTTACACAACTTCATCATTATCTTCTTCTGCGAGTGACCCAGGATCGGCAAATTATTATACAACAACTTTTTAAATTATCATGGCACTTCAAGACATAACATATAATAGGTTGGGGTTTGCAGATATAAAAGACCCTGCAGACTTTTTTAAGACAGGGGATCCAAAAGAGATGATTCCACTTAGAACGTTATACAACAATACTAGATTACTTTGGAACTTAGGAGCAGATCAGATTTTACTAAGTGTAGCTCAAGGACAGAATATATATAAACTAACATTATTCGTTAAAAATAAAAGAAGTATTTTTGGATGTTTAGTATATATTCCAGGACTAAAGAGACTAGATCTTTATACCTCTGAGTCTCCGGAAGTACCTTTAATTCAATGGAAGAGACAGAAAGTAGTAAATAAAACTTATCCGTTATTACTAGATCTCGCAGGATTAGAGAAGATGTTTTCTAGATTAATTACTATCTTATGAAGTTTTATATTCATCAAACAAGTAGGGGTATAAGTATATCTTGTTTAGTTAAAGTTTACAAAGGTGCGTTTAGGATTGAAAATTCTCTTGATGTAAATATATTCGAGTATGATGATTCTTGGAATAACTTAACAGGAGAAGATAGAGTTATAATGACAGCTGAATTTATTTTAGCTTCTTTTTCGAAGAATCGGTGTAAAAGATTTACGGAGAGAGTTATACTAGAACAACGAGAAAAAGAATCAGAAGTGAAAAGTTTTCTTTATTCAGATGATAGATCTTCATTTAAAGTTCCTACATATAATCTACACTTAGTTTACGAAGATCCAAGTAAAAGAGATACTATACTTCAAGAAATTGATATCCCTATTGAGAAATTAATCTTTGATAAGAATAAAATAACAAAAAATAATTATATCATTCAATTATCATTACTAAACTTAAATAAGTAAAAATAATAGAAAGACTTTGGAAATAAATCCTTAGTCTTTCTTTTTTGTTGTAAAAAAAATAAGTTCCGATCTTCACAGACCAGAACTTACCATCACATTAATGTATGAGTTTTTCAAATTGCGTATATCTTCATCATATATAAGGTTTTCAGCGCCCCTCATTTATAATCCAACATAGTATTTCTTTTTTAAATTCTTCCTCCCCAAGAACCTGAACGTGTTTATTATAAAGTTCTCCATTCTCTAGTCGTACAAAACTTAAGAGAGCTCCGTAAGATTTTGGATAGATTATTACCTGATTTACTGCGTACCTTTTCATAATTATCGTATAAGTACTACCATCACTATCACAAAAACTACTAACTTCACAATCTTCTTTCATGAGGTCAGATATAAACTCTCGTATTGTATCTACTGTTAAGTGTTTTCCCATTTTTCTCCGGGTTTCAAGACTTTTATAACTTTTCCATAGACGTTCTTAGTCCAACCGTTTAAGTGCCCATGATTGTTTCCTATTAAAAATCCTTTCGTCGTATCAATTGCTTTTACGAGATGTGTATAGTATCTTCCATGAACCTTACAGTAAACTATATCTCCGGCCGAAATAGTCTCTGGATTTTTAATTGGTTCTAAGACATGTTTTTGACCAGACATAATAAGAGGAGTCATTGAATTTCCTTTTTCAGAAGTTACAAATGTTTCTCCGGCCGATAATCTTTCTTGTTTAGTTCTTGGCTTTTTTATTTTTTCTTTTCCAAGCGTTATGTTTTCTTGTTGCATCTTTTTTGTTTTTCGCTTTGACTTCATAACCATCATTAAATTTAAAATTACTTAATAAACCTTTACTTGGATCATATTTCGTAGTCTCCTTTTTCATTTCCTCTAAGATTCTCCTGTTCACCTCTTTCGTATAAATATCTTCTGGACGAGAGAGGGGATGGGACGTTTCTTTAGGTGTTATAGTTATTTCCTTTTCTTCATACATAATCTTATAATCCTCATACCCTGGAGTAATATGTTTTAGGTATTCAAACTTAGGAACTCCATAATCAATAGACTTTCCAGATAACAGTAAAATCTTATTCTCTTCATCTATCCTCCAAAGTCCTCCACCATAACAGCCTACGTGTCCTTTAGGTAATAATTCAAAGTGAAAATCTACATTCCCTAAGATTAATTCTCCATTACTGTCAATTATAAATTTCTTCATAGGTTTCTATATATTATTTATTACATATATAAGAACTTGAGACCTGAATTCCTTATAAGTGATAAAATAAAAACTTAGAAGTTATGAAAGAAGCAGTAATAACAGAAAAGAAATTAATAGAAAAACAAGAAATCAGTTTAGCTAAGAAAATGTTTAGTTGTAGTAAAAGAGTGTTATTCGGGAGATCAAAAGAACTAACAGCAGATCAAGCAAACATCATTAGTAGGTTTAATCTTCAAGGGTGGCCATTAACTCTTGATGAAATTGCTGAAAAGAAAGTTAGAGAGATTGAAGAACAAATAACAAGTAAACTTCAATTCAGTCATAAAGAAAAATTACTGGCATTAATAGTCCCGGAAGATCAAAGAGACTTGTATGATATAGTAAAGTATCACTACGAGAAAAAGGGATTTAAAACATTTTACTTAGACAAGGAGAGAGTCCCTGAATTTAAAAATAGTACTTATCTATTTATTTCATGGGACATAGACATTAGATAATAGAACCAAACCTTAAGGACCACAAAATCCTTAGGGTTTATTTTGCTCTCCTAGAAACTTGATTATCTTATTAATGAGAAACCAATTAAAATTATTAAAATTATGTTAGAAGAAACTATGTTGTATTCTCTCGAGGATGTAACTATTATCCCCGAGGTAGTAACTTATATTAAAAGTAGATCAGATTGTTCTCCGTGTACATTAAACCTAGAAAAGACTAATGATGATTTCTTTCCGATCATTGTTGCACCTATGGCATCTGTTGTGAGTACCGAGAACTATAAGATATTTCATGATAATAAAATCTCTTGTGTAATTCCAAGAAATATTCACATCAAGGATAGATTATTGTTGTGTAGTGAAGTATTCTGCGCTTTTTCTATGAAGGAGGTTCAAGAACACTTTATAGATACTCACCCACAATCTAGGACTGGAAAATTCTATATCTTGATCGATGTAGCTAATGGACATATGAATAGTCAGATTGAATTAGGAAAGCAACTCAAGGATCAATATGGAGATACAGTACTTCTTATGGGTGGCAATATAGCAAACCCCGAGACATACAGAAAATATAATGATGCTGGTTTTGATTATCTTCGTGTAGGTATCGGAGGAGGATCTTCATGTATAACAAGTGTTCAAACTAGTGTACATTACCCTAAGGCTTCTTTGATAGATAAAACCTTCTATATTAAGAGATCAACTTCAGGAAATACAAAAATTATCGCCGATGGAGGTATCAACACTTATTCAGCCGCTATTAAATGTCTAGCCCTTGGAGCAGATTATGTAATGATGGGTGGAGTATTTGGAAAAGCATTAGAAGCGGCTGGTCCTGTGTTGAGAAACCTATACGGCGAATATTACGAAGCTATCCCTGAAACCGTAAAGAGCTTATTCGGAAAGGAAAAACTATATCGAGAATACTATGGAATGTCTACTAAACGAGCTCAAGCAGAAATCTTAGGAAAATCATTAGAAGAATCCAGAGAAAAATTAAAAACATCAGAAGGAAAAATAGTGATCCTGGAAATTGAATATACTTTGTCTGGATGGGTGGATAATTTTAACTCCTACCTTAGATCAGCAATGTCCTATACAGATTCCAGAGACCTTAATGATTTTAAATACTCTAGATGTCAAGTAGTATCAGAGACAACTAGTGTAGGTATTAATAAAAAATAATTAAACTCTATGGCTAAAAAGAAAGCTATTACTAAATCAAGTGTAGAAGAAGAACTTGATCTAATTCGAAAAGAAAGAGATAGTATCTTGAATTTTAAAATAAATTTTAAATGTAAGACTAAGCATCAAAAAGAATTTCTTAAGTCTATTTATGAAAATGAGATAAATCTAGTCTTTGGAAGTCCAGGTACCGGGAAGTCTTATGTATCAATTTATGCTGCACTAGATTTATTGAAAAATCCAGATAATGGATTTAAAAAAATAGTATTTGTATACCCTGTTGCAGTAAATGATCAGGAGAATATTGGATAAGTAAAAAAAAATTGTCCCCTAGATGCAAATAAAGTCTAGGAAAACTTCAAGAATTGCTGGAAATAAAAAGTATAATCAGCAAAAATGGATAACAAAGTCTATTTCTCAACGACTATGTATGAAGAGGAAACTAAGATATAGTCTAGTAATTTATATATTCCCTATATAAATTTACTCGTTATAAAAGGCTCGCTGGACGAAAAAATGGCGGTCTATAAAGAACCTGATTTTTATACAATGGAAAAAATATTTAATGCTTCTGGGAAAAATGGGAAAGAGGTAGTACAAAAATTAGTTGATGCAGGAAAAATAGAAGTTCGATCTGCAACTTTCCTTCGAGGTGCTTCAATTGATTCAAGTTTAATTCTGGTAAATGAGTGCCAGAATTTCTCCAAAGAATCTCTGCTTAAAATCTTAACTCGAATAGGAACCGATTCTAAAATTTTAATGTCCGGAGATATTCTGCAGCAGGACAACACTAAGATAAGATCAGGAAAAAGCATCTCTGGTCTTCAATATGCTAAAGATGTTTTACAAGGATTACCTGGAGTTAGTATTACTGAATTTGGAATGGAAGATATTATAAGAAATGATATGATTCCTGGTATCCTAAAGAGATGGCTACCAGAGACATATGGAGACTTAGATCTTGAAAAAGTTAAAGAAAATTATAAAAAAAATCTATTGTAATAAGATTATTAATAACCCAGAAGAAATTCTGGGTTTTATTCTTTTTTATAATTGATAAAATGCGTTTTAGGGAGCTTTAAATTCTAATATATGACAGAGAAAAATTTATAAAATATACATAAATTTTTCTCTGTTCTGTTTTTCATTTTAAATAATAAGGAGAGAGTAGAGATAGTAAAGGTTGCAAACTTTATTATTTTAAAATCTCCTTCTATAGATATTTGTTTAAAATGAAGCGATAATTATTAAAATAAAAAAGTTTAAATGAAAAACATTAATTTAACAAACAAAAGTGAAGTAGAATCTGTCACTAGCGGAGTGTGAATAATAGTAATATCTACCTGTCTGAATGTGATTCTAAAGGAGTTCCACTCTTAAGACGAATTGAAAAGTATCCAGATCTTCCTGAAACCGAATTTATTCCTATTGAATATATTCATCCGACTAATGGTGCAGTTTCAAGTAATTATCACATTAATAAGTTGGGAGTTGTAATTAATACGAAAACTGGAATAACATTTAAATCTAGATTAAATATCAAAGGATACTCACTTATAGGAATAACTTTTGGAAAAGTTCAAAGATCAGTATCAGTTCATAGATTAGTTGCATCTACATTTTTAAAAAAATCCAAATTTAGAAATCTATTCAGTAGTTAATCACATCAATCATATAAGAGATGATAATAGATTATCTAATCTTGAATGGATAACTCCCGTTCATAATTCAAATAAAGTAAGTGGTAAATCTCTAAAGGTAGACGAAAGTAAACTAGTACAATATATTGCAACTAATCCTGCAACAGGGGAAGAGGTTTTTAGAATAAATAAGTATAATTGTCCTGATTCTATTAATTTAATATCTTTAAGGGCAACAATAGGAAAAAACACTAAAACTGGTAGAAAAACATATCAAGGGTATATTTGGGAAAAAGATAGTAGTGGAAAAGACAGAGATAAGTTTCAATCAATTATAGGATTCTCTGGAAATCTAGAAGATTATGTTTGGTATAGACATTGGAAATATCCTAAATTATATGTTTGTGAAGAAGGATTTATACGAAAGGGGACAAAAATTTTAGGAACTCTTGATGAGAAAAATTATGTGTGTATTACTTACTACGATGAGAAGGGTAATATAAATATTAAAGGATTAAGAGCGCATAGAATTATTGCAGAATTTTTGTTAAGAAGAGATTTAGAAAAAGATGAAGTAATCGATCATATCAATACAATTCCTTATGATAATAAATTTTCAAATCTTAAAATATGTTCTCAAAAGGAAAATATGCATAATCCAATTACAATAGATAAATTAACGAATAAATTAATTCTTGCTGATAAACTAGGTAACTTTATTTCTTATGGAACAGCAAAAGAATTAAGTGAAATTATTTATAAAGATAGTAAATTTAATAGAATGAGTTATGGTGAATTATTACGAACTAATTTTCCAGGCGATGAGTATATATGTATAATCCTTAGAAAATAAAGAAGATCTTACTAAGAAAATGGAAAAAGTTGTATATGTATTTTCAGATAGTAAAAAATTGATACTAGGTGCATTTAGATCAAAGAATGATCTCCTATTGAATTTTAAGATTGATGGAATAAATCTAGCTGATAAAACAATACTGAAATATTTGAATGCAGACATATCATACAAAAATTGCTTTATTATGCAAGGTAAGGCCGCAGTTGATATCGTACTATCTCTCGGAAATGGAAATGCTCTAAAGTTTACAGAATCAGATACTAAACAAGAAAACTTAAGTAAAGTAAAATCAATTGAATTTAATCCAGACAACTATATTAAAGTTAATTCATCAGATATAGCTGACGAAAATAAAAAAGGAATTTCTAAATTTGATTATCTTGGAAACTTTATTAAGACTTACAGTTCAAGATCTGAATTAAATAAGGAAATTGGAAGAAATATATCTATAGAAGTTTGTACTAGAGGGGATAGATTAACTTCACTTAATTCATTATGGTGTGAAATTGGAGATGAAGATAAAATTAAAAACGATCTTAAATATATTTTTTATAAATTTAATGAGAATAAAGAAATAGTAGAAGTTGGCCTTTCACTAAATTATATCTCTGGTAATGACTCATCTATATTTAAAAAACTAAAGAAATATCTTAATACAGGAATGCCAGCCCCTGATGGATTTTATTATCAACAGGGTGATCCAGAAAATATGCTATATGATCCGGAAAACAAGGATTTAATAAAGAAGAGGGAAATTATTAAATGGAAATCAAAAAAGTAATCTTAGAAACCCTCAAATTCTTATATATGTAGTAAAGGATTTTATTGTATGTATATAAAATTTGATTGCTACATTATAGATTATATAATTGATAATTTTTAATCAAGTATTAACTGGCTTATGTTATTAGTTACTTCTATTAAATTAAATGTATATAGATTAATTATGAACTGTAACGATTTCCAGGATGCTAGAATCGGCAACGAGGAATAACGATTAAAATTATTAGGACTAGGGAATATAAAATCATAGAAATAGAAAACACTTTAAAAATTCATATCGTGTAGAGAATTGTGCGCACTCATCTAATGAATCGATATGAATAACAGATAGCGTAAGTGTTGATTGATTTTATTCCCTAGTCATTTTTCTTCTACGAATCCACTACTTCTTCGCAGTGTAGAAGACGACTAGCACTAAAGTTGTGAAACTAAATGTGGCAATGAAAGAAAAGCGTTCCTATATGTTATGCTTTCTTTCGGAGTAGGGTGCACTATGATTTATTATCTATAGTGTCAGAAACCTTAAGACAATAACAAGAAAAAGAGAAAAAATGAATAATTTAATTAAAAAAGATTCAGAATTAATAACAATTTATTTACGAAATGTTGCTTATTACTTTTTATGTATTTATTTAGTAGTTTTCGTATTTAATAATAATTTACTAGATAGTCCAATACCTAGACTTTTTATGGTCTCAGGGATAATAGGAATCTCAGTTATTGAAATTGAGACATTATTATGGAATATTAAATATAAAGATGAGTTATTTGATCTAGGAAGATTGTTTAAGAATAAAATAATACTTGGAACTCTTAGGATGATGAACTTGTGGTTTATATTTTCTAAGTATGTATTTACAGTATTAGGATCTTTCATAGGAGCTGCAGTATATATCAGGTGCGTTCAAGTGCAGAGCTTTATGGATTACCTAAGATTTATAGCTATCATTATAGTATTTCTATATTCGTTAAAAAGATTGTTTAACTATTTAAGTAAATTATGATTATGGAACTCAATGGTTTAAAAGAAGTCTTTAAAGGAATAATAGGAAATCCTTTAAATGAATCTCCGGGTTCTAGCGAGATGGTTGGTAATATAAGTGAAATTAAGGAAGAAGAAAGACCCCAATTATCTTTAGAATCAGGTAAGACAGAAATCGTGAATGATATTGAGCCTTTCATGAAAATTATGAAAGAAGTATTAGAATCTTGCATAGAAGATCCTAGTATCAAAAGTCCGGATGAATTTCTTCAGCGTGTAACCAAGAAATTAGTAATCAATGTATTAAATTTCGAATGGTTATCTAAAGCTCCTAAAAATAAAAAAGAGCTTGAGAAAGTAGTAAAAGAATGTGGCATCCAGAATAAATACTATACTAAATTTAACTCAATCGGATATTACAGGGTTAAGTTTAGCGCACCGAGAAAAAGTGATAGAGTAGGAATAAAAAGAATACCTATATGTTAAGCAATATATTATTATGAAGGGATTTAGTTCCCTTCTTTTTTTCTCTTCTCTGAGGACATCTAACTCTTATAATTGAGTATAATAAAACTATAAATTATGAATAATAACCTAGAAAATTTTTTAATCCCGAAAACAAAAGAACTTCGTCAAAAAAAACTTGATGAAGCAGTGAAAGTATTAAAAACAGAATTTGTAGGACTAGATGAAATAATTGAGAGTATTAAAAAATCTATAACCCCATGGTATGTAACTCCAGAGATTATCGAAAGACCTGTTGTTATTTCTTTATGGGGATTAACAGGGACAGGTAAAACAAGTGTAGTCAGAAGATTAACAACTCTTCTGGGGCTAACCGGAAAGACTGTATTTTTCGATTGTGGACTAGAAGCAAATGAATCATCTTCAAGTAGTATAGCAGAAAAAATAGAAGAAGTTTTTGATTGTGATGATGACCTTGATTCTATTTCGTCTGGGTATGAAAAATTTGGAAGTGCAGTATTTGTATTCGATGAGTTTCAATATGCCAGAACTATTGACGAACATGGAGATGAATTAATAAAATCTCCATTACGACCTATCTGGACAATTATGGATAGCGGAAAAGTTAATGTCTCTGAGTATAGATATGATATTTCTAGATTTAGTAATTTCGTAGATGACTTGGTTTCACTTGCGAAAATGTACCCAGATATACATGTTGAATCTGGAAGAGTATTGGATCCGGGAGAAGTAAAGTTAGTCCTGGAGAATATAGGTCTATTTTACTATGGAAGAGATGTTAGTAGCTTAATAGAAGGAGTACAACATATTGAATTATTCCCAAAAGAAGAAGAAAATGAGGAAGAAGATATCCTAAGACCATTGAGCTTGATTGATGGAGATTACTTAAGAACTCTAATAAAAAGATTAAATAGTTATAAACAAAGACTTGGTTTCGAAACATTATCTGAACTGAATAATGTTAATACTATAATTGAATTTTGTAGAATCCTGGAAGACGCTAAGAAAGTAATAACTAGACCAAAAGAATTAGATTGTTCGAAGTCATTAGTGTTTGTCCTAGGAAATCTTGATGAGGCATTTGGAGTAGAATCTGATATTGACCCCGACATGGATGCTGATGTTTTCTATGATAAGACAAGTAAAGTATCAATATCTGACATCAAGGAAGCACTAAAGAAAAGATTTAGGGCAGAACAGATAGCTAGACTTGGAAATAACTTAATAAAATATCCAAGTTTAGGGAAAAAACACTTCACCGAGATTATTGCAAAAGAACTTCTTAGAGTGTCTGAGAAGTTTTATGAGTCAGAAAAGATCCGAGTAGGGTTTATGCAAGGAGTTCTAGATTTAATGTATTCGGAAGGTGTATTTCCAGTTCAAGGAGTAAGACCTGTTTATACTACTATCGGAACCCTACTAACTCCACTGCTCAGTAAAATAGCTATAGAAAGAACGGCCGAAGATAAGAATGTAGCAATAGATCTTAATAACTACTCTGATCTTAACGAAAAAATGTTTAAAATAGATAAAACCGAACTACTTATAACATTCTTAGAGTCCGGCCGTAAAATAGTAGAAGAAATTCCATTACAACTCGGAGAACTTAGAAATCCAGAAAGAAGATTAACTAGATATATAAATTCTGTTCATGAAGCTGGACATGCAATAGTAGCACTTTATGAAACTGGTATATATCCTATTAATATCGTATCTGTTTCTACCGGGGATGGAGGATTTTGCAACACTTATAACCCTAAAAAAGAAGGTGAAATAGATAGCCGAGGAGATGTAGATTCGGAAGTTAGAATATGTTTAGCAGGATATGAAGCTGAAAAATTAGTATACGGAGATTACCCTGAAAAATGTTTAATGGGGTCCGGAAGTGATATATCAGAAGCATGGAACTATTTTTCTGATATGGCTTATAAGTGTGGGTATTTTGCACCTATAGCATACTCCAATTATATGGCTGAACAATCATCAGACGGAATTCCTGGTGGACTTTCAGATAATGACTCATACGTAACTCATCCATATAAACCTGAAGTCTATGGAGAGCTTCAGAGAATGATTGTTACTAGATTTAAAGAACTAAGAAGAGATACTGTGATAATTCTACAAGACGAGAAAAAATTATTGAAAGAGGTATCATTGTATCTTGGGAAAAATGGTTCAATGGGATCTAAAGAATTTAAAGAATTTGTTAAGAAGTATGGTAATAACCTGACAGAAGAATATATTCAGGGCAAACAAGATCTTGATAAAAATTGGTATCGAGATGTCTTAATGAAATTCTAAAAAAAAATAAAGAGAGGATTTAATTTCCTCTCTTTTTTATATTTCTTTTTTCTTTATTAATTCATATCCTTTTGTTTGTTTTTTCTTCCCAGTTTCTTCATCTAAAATAGAAATATATATTAATTTAACATCAAAATAGTTTTCCAAGTCTTTTGCTTTAGCAGTCTTATCATAACCTATAGAGCTATATAAGTATTCTAATCTATCCTTTATATTAGCAAGAGTTAACTTATTACCAACCTTAAACTCTGAGTATATAGTAGATTTTAATAGTTCATATGAAAATGTAACTATTCCAAGAGCCTTTTTAATTTTCGTAAGATGATATCCCATTCCCTTTAATCTTTGAGGTCCAAGTGTAGTATAATAACTCTTAATTTCATCGGAATCATTTATTTGTCCAAGTACGATCTGAATAGCATTTTGCGATAATCCATATTCACAAAGAAGTTTAAGTTTATCATATATAGTATTTAGTCCAGTATATATTCTCAAGAACTCTGATACCTCTCTATTTACCATATCATCTGGAGTTAGTGTATTATGTACAGTACTAAATACACTAAACCTATCCTTATAATCTATTTGTTGTATCTTAAATGCTCTAATCTCATTAACCAAAACAAGATTATTTATAACTGGCTTAAGGATTACATTACCCTCAGGAGTGTGAATCTTATTTACTGCTACATAATCATCCTTGTAATTATAAGATTTAGCAACTTTCTGATAATTTTTTGCTAATGTATGTCTAGATGAATTATCTTTCGTATCATTATAAATATTTAATAAGTTCTCGGTATCTTTCTTTTTAGATTCTATTATATTCTTAAAATCTTCTCCAGACATTCTTCTGTAATTAGCTGTACTCCTATAATAAAAAGTAGCTGAATTTTTCCAAGGGTTATCAAATAATCTTTGTCTACCTAGTATCTGAGGTAAATCTTCAGATATATCGACGGCTAGTGAGTCTATATTACTGTCGGAGAATATAAAACTACGTGCACATAAACTATAAAAATCTGCACCTAAGTATACTGTTCTAGTACAGAAAGTAAACATTTTATGTGACTCCCCTTCTAATGGTACATCTCCTATTTTAAAGGATTTACCTAATCTTCTTTGGATTTTCTTGAGATTATCTTCTGTATCTGAACATAGTATATTACATTGTTCAGGAGTTAATCCATTCTTCTTTATAATAGATGTGATATGATTTACAGAATTAACGTAAAATACAGCCTCATCTGATACTACCTTAATGGGCACTCCGTTTCTCATTACTACTATACTCTCAAAATCTCCGGCTAAATACTTTTGGATGATTTCAGATACCTTCTCTCCTACCGTTCTCATAACATATACATCAAGTGAAGGTCTAATTATTCTACTCGGATCTTCCTTTCCCCAGTCTAATTCATAGTACGGTAAATCTCTAAATTCATCTAGCATTTCTAAGTATTCATCCATCATTGGAGTTGCACTAACAAAGTATGCTGAATGAGATTGTCCGAGATATTCTAAAAACTTCAATTCTGTATCACTCTTAAATCTAGAGTCATGAAGAATACTTTGAAATTCATCTACTACAGTATAGAAGTATTGAAATCTATCTAGTTTCTCCAAGATATCTTTTACTATTCTATAGGAATCGTAAGTAACAAGAATCTTACAAAGTAATCCATTAATACTCCTAGCCGTACAATATTCATCTATTTCTCTGTATAACCTTTTATAGATTTCTGAGTTGCTATCTATAGGTTTTTCATTTAGTTCAGCATCTAAATTAGTATTCTTATCAACCTTGGATAAATCTTTATCTATATTAGATTCTTTATCCATCTCATTTACAACCAGATAAACATCAAATTCATGTTGATTTTTCTTATTCTTAAGGAGCATTTTCCTAGGAGAACATAAGATAATATTCTCATTACTTCTGATACAATATTCTGTAAAACCACATCCTGGAAGTTGTTTATTGATAATACATTTACTGGGAAAATTGGATAATCTAAAGTTCTCCCAATCTGAAATAAATCTAATACCTCTTGGTACTACGATTTTTTCTCTATACATTCTTTTATTACTATTCATAGTTATTTAAGTTTTTATTATTTATTAAATCTAATTATTGAATTCTAATACAGAATCCAGTTTTACTTTAGGTAATCCAAAATCTGAAGACTAAGGATACCTTTATTTCATTAATAAAGATCTGAAGCT
>OHPD01000037.1_pt1 | contig 85304 bp, 108 predicted proteins | sample 1577641 | NCBI WGS metagenome assembly OHPD01 (sample SAMEA3879532, study PRJEB24766) | human gut metagenome | biome: human-associated habitat; feature: feces | place: USA | collected 1985/1987
ATCCAACCCCAATAACAGTAGACATTTTGCCATTTACCTATTTAGTTTTCTGGGAGATGGATTGTCCAATCCCAGAGTTACCCTTATCGAGGGTAATAGGTATATCCTGAGTGGATCTCTCCACTGCTTTAAAAAGTTTATTATTTTCCATATCTTTATAAGTTTTTGGTTTATAGAAAGAACTTTGATATTGTAATCTACCAAAGGGATAATCCGAAGTCTATGATATTATATAATTTAGAAAGGATTAGTATATGAAAAATGGGTATAGGGCAGGTACCATTAAGGTACAAGTATTAAAGGATGAAGGATTTACTAGAATCCTAAGGTGTTCTGAAGGCAATAGGATTTGGTATCAGATTTGGATTACCCAGTTGGATATGAATTGTATTGAAAGATACTTTGATGGTTGTAGTGAAGTTAAGAGGTGGTGGTTAAGGAATCTTCAACAGTATTATGTTTTTTATGAGAAGAAAGGTGGTAAGGTTCGAGGAGTTCTTGGGAAAGATAGGACTAAGGATTTAATTCGTGCTATACTTTAATTAGTTGCCAGAGACCTAACATCCCTGGCTTCTTTGTGTGTTATGTGAGCATGTGTGGTTGTGGGATATAAAGGCATGCCCTTATCACGAAGAGTGATTTTTGTGGGGTACTAAAATATGTAATTTGCCTTCAAGGTACCCCTTAATGTGAGGGCTTCGAAAGTTGGGGTACTAAAATATGTAATTTGCCTTCAAGGTACCTCTTATAGCGAAAGCCTAAAATTTCCCGGTACTAAAAGGGGCGTACGGTTCCGTTAAATTTAACATTTGAAAATAAAAAGTAAGGGACAAACATTTTTATTTGTCCCTTTGCTTTTTAATTATTTAATAAATGATTGTTTAAATTTTCTTTAAATTGTTCGTTTAAACAATAACATAAGTATAGTAAAAAAGTTTTAAAAGAAAATTTTTTATAAGTTGTATATTCAACTCCATTTAAATAGTTCATGCTTATTTGTTCAATCAATCGAAATTGCTCTGTATTAATTAATTGAAAAGTTTGTACGTCAATAAGAGTAGATATTATTCTATGATTTGGTTTTAAAAGAATATAAACTACATATAAAGCACTAACAAAAACAGCTAATAAGATAACAAACAAGATTAATAACATAATAATTTTATTTTTATGATAGGGAGTAAATTACTCCCTATCTAATTTTGTTTTACTTCATTGATTTTTTCACAATTTCGAGACCTTTTATTAGAATTGCTTTCTTTTCTTCTTTTGTATTCTCTGATGCAATAGAATTAAATGAAAAATCATTTAATGTATAGACTTGTTTATAAAAGTCTATAAAGCCCTCAATTAGTTTTTTATCTGCATTGTTTGCAATCGTTGAAAGAAAATTGAAAGTTACGTTTCTGAACTTTTTGCGTAACGATTTAATTTGTTTTTCGTTTGCACCCTCAAAAAGTTCTTTTTTGTAAATTTCTGTTTTTGTCCCTAAAGATGTTTTGAAAAGTCCAGCATTTTTTTCTTTTACGCTTTTCAATACGTCTAAAGCAATCAAACTATTTGCTTTTGCGTTTGCACTTGCTTTTTCTACATTCACGTTATTAATTTGATTTTTCATAATTAAATTGCTTGAAAGTTTTATTATTTATTATTTTTATTACCTTTTCAAATAGACTTTCAAGACTTTTTAAACTATTCTAATAAGGTAGTATTTGTTTCATTTCTGTATTGCAAATATAAGAACTATTTTTTAATCTACAAAATTTTTAAAGAAATAATTTCTTAAAAAGTTTTAATTAAAAATTCATTCAAATATCGCTTTGTTTTTCTCACATTGCAAAGATACGAACTTTATTTTAATCTACAAACATTTTCAAGAAAAATTTTTGAGAAAATGAATAATTTTATTTTCAAAATTATTTTTGTGAAAAATTCATAAAATAGAAAATATTGTGCACTTAATATTTGCACTTAATTTTGGGGGTTCACAAGGGTAATCTTCACACGCCTTGTAGTGGGCATATATGATATGTATAGGGATAATCCTATATGGCTTATGCCTGTCCTCTTGAGAGTGTATTATATACCTGTATATTGAAGGCCATTAATTGACTAATGTGATAAAGAATTAAGGCCCATTAGCTATATCCCTATTATTGCCCTTTATAAACCTATTAGGTCCTAATTCAATAAGGCCATATAGGGACTATGGTAAGCCTATAGAGATTAGGATAGCCTATAAGGGCTTACTAAGTTAGCGTAAGTAAAAACCCAGGTACCTAAGTTAGGCCTGGGGTTAATATATTAATCGAAGTATACCTGAAAGGTTATATACTCGATGTTGAAGGTAAAATCGGGTTCAATTTCCTCTGGGTCAGGGATTTCGGATGAGAATTCCATAAGGCAATCATCTGTGTTAAGGTAGATGGATATTTCCTTAGCTTTCGATTGCATTAGTTCTGGCAATATCAAATCGAATTGTGAAAGTGAATTGGCAATGTAGGATGCCCATGGATAATCCTTATCGTAATTTACTAGGGTAAGGATGATGAGGTTTGAAATTTGATTAAGAGTTTTCATACGTCTATATTTAATTAGTTATTATTACAATGCAAATATAAATATAATATATTATATATGCAATAACCTCAATTGCCTTCGTAGGTCCTTAATAGCCTTGAATTATATTTGCCTAAATCTCCGAGGCCATGAATGGAGATTGCCATTTACCTTCCCTACCTATAACTAATATTATATAATAACTAATGGCTCTAGGCAATCAAGGTACCCCTAAATCACAAAATTGTCCTAGAGTTCTGCAAATATCCATAATATAAATACTAAGCAAATAAAATACATACTTACTAGGAATATTACCTAAATATGCCCCTTGAAGGCCTTAAATCCTATAAACCATTTAGCCCTAAAACCTAACAAATAATTTGCCTTGATTACCAAATCTTATTACCTAATCCCCAACCCAATACTTATTATATAATACATAATATAATAACTTGGTGAAGGCAATCAAGGTAAATTGTGATGGCCATTAATCGACAATGTACTAAAGCTATACTACCTACATACATAGAAGCTACATAACATATCTGTATTATATAATCCCCTACCTTCGAATTACCTTGAATGCAATCTATAATATATATATATCAAGGGTACTCAAGGCAATCGGATTTAGGGGCCCCTAATGGTCGGATTTTGTGTACCTTTTAGGCCTTTTTGAGTTTGCCTTTAAAGTGTGTAGTAGAGCTGGATGGTATAGTAGCTATATAGCGAATTGAGTGGTTGTATAGTAGTAGGGATTATCACTTGCCTTGTTTGCCTAAATCCCCAAAACCCCCGGCGAGGTACCTTGATATATGTATTAGGTATTATTATATTAGTAAATGGTATATTAGTTATAGAGGAGATAGTTAGGTATTATTATATTAGTTAGGTATTATGTACCTTAGTTAGGTATTATTATGATTTTGTTTTGTTTTGGGGTGGGGTGGTGTGGGAGGTACCCGGTATTTATTCCAGGTACCTTGTGGGTATTTATTCGATTAGGTATACCTGTATGAAGGTATATACTAGGATTATGATCTGTAGATGGATTTCTTTGTTAGGTAGGCTTCTTCATTTAGGGTTAGAAGCCAGATCGTTACGATGAGTAGGATTAGTGATTAGTATTATTATATGTACCTTAGTATAATCCTATATGTGTAGGATACCAGGATTAGTGATGAGGTGTATAGGGTTAGGGTTATTAGCTGTGAGATTATATACCTTATTTTATTTGTTGGGTGGGTGTACTTGTAGGCTTGGTATATTTTCTCATTGCGTATGAGGATTAGGATGGTGCCTACGGATAGGATTATTCGGATTATGTGATAGATGATATTCATTTCTTTTTGTTTCTTAGTTTCTGTTGGGTACGGAGTAGCTTATTATACTGGGCTTGGGGATCACTTAGGTATAGAGTGTAATCATTTTTGTTACTGCCAGGATTAGGGAAACGTTCTGTCCAAGTATCTTGGTGGGGTATGTATATTAGGTCTTTCTTTTTCATGGTAGTGATATTATATCGATTAGCCAGTTAAAGTCCTCTAGAGGTACTCTATCTAACCATTCCCATCCGATTGGGTATTCGTTTATTGTTATTGTTGGTTTCATGATGTTAATTGAGTTGAGGGTTAAACATTTGTTTTGGTTGGCCTAATAGGCAGCAATGAGGATAACCTGCTTCATCGAGGATTCCCAGTATAAGATATCGATTGGTATCTCTGGGAATTTCGAAATAGAAAGCTGGTTTCATGTCGCCATCTATGAATGTAAAAACTATCTGAGTGTTTTCTAGTAACCCATTTAGTTGTACATGAGAAAGGTAGTTATAAATAGCTTCCCTTTGATTTCTTGGGTTTTTATCCCATGAGATGAGCATATCGTCATACCAATTTGGATTATCGCATAGCTTTTTAAGTTGTTGTTGAATATACGGTGTCATGATTTGAAGTAATAATATAAGTCCTCGATTAGTTTATCCTGTTCTTCCCATATAGTATCTGATACTACGTATTCTGATACGAAATAGTTATAGAAAGGCCCAAATAGTATTTTTAATACTATGTCCTTGAGTTCGATATTGAGTTGTTCCTCTTCTTCGGTAGAACTGGGTTTGATTGCCTGAAGTTTTGCCTTATAGGATGCCGTAACGGCATCCTTTAGGGTTTGAATATATTCTGGGTTAGTTTCCTTAAGAATACTTAATTGTGATTTGAGTTCTTTACTTATCATGGGGCTTAGCAATTACTGATATGAATCCCTGTGGATATAAGGTATACATAATCTGATAGTTCCCTGTGGGCAAGAAGACCTGCATTATGTTTGCAAGTAATGGGTAGATTTTCCATTGGTTTTCTTCTAGAAACTTGTTCCAGTCATCGGATTCTTCTGGATAATTACCCGATAGTTGGATATGGTACTGTTCTTGGTCAGCAATAAATAGGTTAGTTACTACCTGTATTTCATCTGATTCCTTTTTGTATTGGGTGATTGGATACCAGATGCCTTCGGTTTTCCATTTATTAAGTTGGAACAGAGACATGCCCTGTTCCAGTACGTTGAGTAATTTATATAAGTTTACCATAGTGATTATTTATTTAGTTGGTTAAATAATTCTGATACTGCAAGTTGTTGGAAGATTTCTGTTTCCCTGTGGTCTGATTCCCATTTTTCGATATCATTGTAGATATTGGTATATTGGGATATCATGTCCTCATCTTGTTCGTCATCTTGGATAAATTCCCGGAGGTGTTTTGAGTGCCTCCCAGAAGATTTTGTTAATATAATTCATCGGCCAGTATTGGTTCCTTGGGCTTATTTAATTTCTCTTTAGAACGTCTTGTAGCCCAATTCTCGTAGGGTTTGTAACTGAAGGTACGTGTTGTTTCATCGTATGCAGCATATACCCTTTGTTTACGGGATATTCTCCTTCCGTAAGTTTTCTTAAGATTAGCAAACCAATCTAGATACTCCTGTAAAGAGTTAAAGATTTCTTTGTTCCCGTCTAAATCCTTTTTAGGACGGGTTTTCCATGTTGCTTCTATATAGCATTGATGTAGGGTGATTGAAATAAAGTATCGGCACCAACTACCACCAAAGATAGTGCCCGTGGAGAATTCTATCTCCCGAGCAACTAATGGACTAACGTTATACTTTGTCATGCGATTGAGAAATTAAGTTGGAAAATCCAATTGTTTCTATCGAGTTGATTGAATGATATGAACCTCCCATCATTATCGGTAAATTCATTCATGAATTGAACTGCAGCAGATGCTAATTGCCCCTTATAGGGATTAGTATCGGCAGTTATCATGGATTCGAAAATGAAAGAATAATAGGTAGTATCATAGATTTGTACCTGATTAATATCCAAGCAATTGAGTTTGTAATCATCCTCTAGTTTGATTAAGAGTCCCATTAGGAAATTAAGAAGACTACCCTGTTCATCAGAGTCAAGTTCAAATGTAGATTTCTTTTCTAAGAAATTGCGAACTACCTTAGTTAGTTCGTCTGCTTGATTGTAAGTTACTGAGTTCGTTTTCATATTTTTGTCTATTTTTAAAATGATATGCAAATATAAGCATTTTTATTTTTATAGAAAAATATATCTATTTTATTTTTAAGGAGGCTGAGGATGTGTATACGCTAAGAAAGGCAGTGGATTAGACTGCCTTTCAATTATTAAGGTAATTGGGGAGTTAGCAAGTATAAAGCCTCTTTTATTATTGAATTCTCCATAGGTTCTAAAGAGGGTTCCTTGTATATTAGTCCACCTTTCTTCTTTTCGTTTTCAAATACTTCATGTATGGCTTGCTTTAGTTTAGTAGCTAATATCTCTGATAACTCCTGAGATTTAAGAGAGGTAAGTAACCCATCTCGTATTTCCCTAATATCCTGGTCATTTTCAGTGATAGGTTTTGCTTCTACTGATTCTTGTATACCCGAGTGATATTCATTAAGCAGTTCATACCCCAAATGTTGTAGGTCATTAATGAAGATACTGAATTCATCGTAAGTAAGTCTAGTATCAAAACCTACCCCATGGTATAGTTGTACTAAAGGTGTAAGGATTCTCCTCAATGTATTGAAATCCTTTAGGTGGTCTAATTTTATTTCAGGCCTAATAGGTACTTTATATACCTTTTCACCCTTCAATATTACTATCAGAACCATTAGTCTTGGTAATCTTTTCTCGTTCATAAGCAAGTTTTTGTATTATGAGTTGTACATAGGTATTTCTCTCTTTATAGATAAACATTACCGATAGAAGTATCTCATGTTTCGGTAATATCATCTGTATGAAATTGCCTGGAGCAATTACAGTAGCTACTACTGGAGAATCCTCCTGAGAGAAATTCTCTAATATCATTTCTGCCCTCTTAATGGGTTCTGGTTTTGTTGGGTCCAAAGTTAGGACTGGAGCAGTTATACATTCCTTGATGCCCTGTGTTAAGGCATTATATAACCATTCATCTTTTATATCCTCTACTTGGAGGTTTTTCATTGTAATCATATCCTAAACCTATTTAGAGCCCATACACCCAGGATATTAGAGAATACCCATAATTCCCAGTTTTTGTAAAAGTTATAGGGTTTACTGAATTGAGATGTTTGAAATATTATCTGATTTGGTGTTCTAGATAACATCTCTGCATGGCAAGTTAATACTCCAGAAGATAATTGAGCTTTAAAAGCTTTAATAATATCTTCATCACTTTTAGTCTCTAATGAGGTAAGCAATTTAATAAATTCTACCTCTACACCTTGAGACATGTTTACATTTCTGAAGGCAAACTTTTCTTTATTTTCCATATTCGTCATTTTTAGATAAGAACTCTTGAGCTAGTTCATCTTGAGTTCTTTCGATTATGTTCTTTACTATTGTTTTATTTTCTACTCTAGCCCACATATATAGCATGTCCAATTGAGCATCCATATAGCAATCTATAAGAGATGGGTCCTTTCTAAATACATCCCATTGTTTTACGAAATTTGTTCGAACCAAATCCCTATAACCCTGGTCTGATATATCTTCTTGGTCTATATAAGCAGATACCCTTTTCTTGACTTCTAAAAGGATTTTCTCTAAGCTTTCGGGTAATCTGAAATTTTCTGGTAAGTTATGATATACCAAAGCATTAGGTATCAATTCCTCAAAGGTAAACTGATTATCGAATAGATTTTTAGGATATCTACCTGAAAATATCAAGGGTATCTTATACCTTAGCAACGATGGTACTACGTCGTATATAGCATAATGTCTTCTATATTCTCGGTACAAGTCAAAATATAGATTCTCATCGAATATACCAGATTTCCTCATTATTGCCTGTAAAGTATTATAAGCAGCATTGATATGAGTATTACTCAATTTGAATACTAAGTTGCCATTTTTAATAGCAATGAGTTCACTACAGCATCTCTTTCGTCTAAATAAGTTCATGTGATTAAAATGTAAAGTCAATGTATATTTTCCTTGTTCCCTTGAGAAATTTTTCGTGATTTGAGTCATCATACTTATGGCAAGCATAAGTCTTAGATGATTTATCATAATGGTCTCTTACCCATACTGGAGCAGTATCAGTTGGTTTTAATTTAAAGTATGTACCCTGATTAACCTTGTTAACCTGAGTCTCTTTGTAAGATGTCTTTGGTAGTTCCATATTTTTGTCTATTTTAAAATTGATATGCAAATATAATTCTTTCTTTTTAAATATGCAATATCCGGATATAACTATGGAAGCTTACTATTTCGGAGGAATTGAGATGCAAATGAGCCGTCCTCTTTCTCTTCTTCCCCGAAGTCTTCATATGGGTATAACTCTGGGTCTTCTTCGTCTGGGTCTATACGCATTTCGATTTCTCTACGTAGTTCATGATGTTCTTTAGAGAATGAAGACATAGCTCCCTTATAATCATCAGTAATTTGCATTAACTCTGCTTTATTAAGGTTAAGACCCTCTTTACTGGTATCTACTCCTTCTTGTTTAGTAGCAACTACTTCCGGTAGAGACTTAATGTCATACCTATCCTCCAATAGTTTAGCCTCTTCTGGTTTATCTAATACCCTTTGTGATTCCAATACGATTTGACGGGCCTCTTCAACAGTAATTGCATTTTGCTGTGTTACGTTGTTCTGTTGATTAAATTGGGCAAAGATATTTGTAGTACTTCCTCCAGTAAGATTACGTACTATTGATTGCAGAGATGTAGAGGATTCAAGCTTTAATTTAAGGGCCTTTCCCAGCTCTGCAGATATAAACGGTACGTATTTCCCTCCCTGAGATTCTCTTAGGATATTAACCTGATGGGCTATTTCCATACGGTCTTCTAATGCCCATGCTAGTTGTTCTCCCATTAACGCTTGAAGTAAATCTTCTGCTTTTTCTTTATCCCATATTCTAGAGCTTAATAGCCTATCTCTCATAAATACCCGTATGTAGTTAATATCTATACCCATACGGTATGAGAATGTATTGATATCATAAGTGATACCACATAATACTCCATTACCCATCAGCCATTGATTAATAATGTAGTTGTGTATCTTTATCAGAAGTTCATCATTTGGGTTCTTCTGATATTCTAATGCCATTGCAGTAGTCCCCATAGGTCTTGGGAATCTTACCATTTTATTTTCCTTTTCTGACATACAAATGAGATTTTTTGATATCGGAACTTTCATCATAACCCATATACTCTAAATCGAACCTTACATACAGATTCAAAGATAGGTTATAGAAATATCCCTTATATTTTTTCTTACTTACTGATAAATTAAAAGGTTCACCAGAGATTAGGTCCCTGGTGAATACTAAATTACCTTTCCCAGTGATGGGGATATTAAGGCAAAGTTTATAATCTCCTACCTTAAATTTATTCCCATGCAGGTCTGTGATTTCCCTTGCCATAGTTTGCCTTTTTATGGTTCGTAGGTTTTTTGTCTTGTTTACTATGGTTATTGGTTATCCCCTTTTGCTCTTCGATTAATTTCTGAACCTTTGGGAATAACCTTTGCCTTAAAGGAACTACCTGAGTAGCGAAAAAGGCATTCCATAATTTCTGAGTTAATGGTTCCCCTATTTTAAGTTCTGAGATTGCCCAGAATTTAGTTTCGAAATTCTTAACTATTTCCCTAAATCGGTAGTAGTATATATTGCCAGTCTTTTTATCTACCCCAATTGTGGTAGTTTGGCAATAATCTAGAAATTCTTTACCTAATTCGGATATAAACTCTTCCCTTTTAAAATCATAATTCTCTTGGTCGAGCTTAAATAATTTTACGTAATCGATTGCTTCCATATAGATTTAGTTTGTGATTATTAAACGAGGTATACTTTCATCTGTAATTTGAAATAAGTACCCTCTTACATCATCCTCATAATAAGAGGACCAATATGTTCTTCTAACTCTGAAATTATCAAGGATTGCCCCTTTGGGTACTCCAGTAATAAATAAGCAATGCTTAGGCATCATTGGAGTAATCTCAAATTTCCCATCCTTGAAATTACCATAGGTACCGTAGTCGGGCATATTACCCGTAAATCCAGTATTCTGTAATATGTCTTGAACCAGAGTAGTTTGGGGTATTTCCTTTTGGTTACATTCTATGGTTAACTTCGATTTGCCTATATATAGGTCTTTAACTATTTCTCTAAACATTTGTATACGATTATATGGGTAATACCATTTTTCTTGAAGTAAAGGTTATTCTGTGAACGTTCCTCTAACTTCTTTAATTCTCTTCGAGATTCAGTACAAATTCTATCAGATTTCCTTAATATATCTGATACATTATCCCAGATGGGTGCCATTGGTTCTACGGGCCCTGCATAGATAACCTTATGTTTAGTTTCTATTTGGGGATATTTAGATTTATACTGATATTTGCCTTTGCAGTAAAGTACGTTATACTTTTCTGGTTCGTTTCTTTTTTCGTTTTTCATTTTTGTTAGGATTAATGTAATCGGATATTTCATCAAGTTGCCCTAAAAGCAATGCCTGAATGAAAAGGTTTATAGGCCTGAAAAAGAAATTCCTTACGTTATCAGTATTTATATACCAATCATAAACGATAAAGAACTTCTTAATCTTGGAGTGCTTAAGTGAATGTTGGATTAGATAGGACTTACAACATCGTTTATGTAATTCTACCAATTCTTTGTCCTGCTTAAGCATCTCTTTATCAGAGAAGATAGTATAATCCATTTTGTATGAATTAAGATGCCCAGGTAATTATCCCGGGCACCTGGTTAATAAAGGTTTATGCAACTTGTTCTGGTTTGAGGACCTTCTTTCTGAAGTCCTCGTATGCTTTAGCAGCAGCCTTAAATTCCTTGGAGTTCTGGTCCTTAATACGAGCCATTGCAAGTTCCAATCGATGGAGTTCGTTTCGAGTTTGTTGTCTCCATTTCTTCCGAGCAAGTGTATCAACTACATCGGCAGGGTATACGTATTTAACTTCCCGATTAGAAATTACCTGTTCGATGATGGAGGGTTTTTGTTGTTCCTTAACTTCCTTGACAACCTGTTCCTTTTTGGAAGTTTGGGTTTTAGGAGAGAGTTCTACCAATTTGGCATTGGCAAAATTAGTGGCAGCTTCTTGAGCATCTTGTACCAATTCCTTTTTAGTCTTTTTGGCCTTAGGAGCAGAAGCCTTAGCAGTCTTAGAATTTTTAATTCCTTCAAGTTGTTCGGCAACCTTAGTTGCAACCAGGTTAGTAACCTTTGTTTCATTCTTTTTCATAATGTCTATATTTAAAATGTCAGTAAATGATTAATTTCTTTTTCTGATACAAATATAAGAACTTTATTTTAAATAGAAAAATTTTATTTGAATTATTTTCTATTTGCTCGGGTTAATCGGCTAGGAAGTCGAAGATTTCTGGAGGATAGTTAATTTCGTCCTCCGGGTCATTTATGTAATCTTCGTAATCCTCGTTATATTTATCGTAAATGTTATCTTGTGATGTATTGGGTACCCTTGTACATCTTTCAGGATATTTCTTTACGAAGTCATAGGCTTCTTGAGTAGTCATTACCTTGTCTGAGGTAAATTCGTAGGTTACATAGGAATAAGTTTCACCCAATCTAGAAACTTCATATTGCTGGTATCCAGATTTCTCAATCTTATAGATTTGATTTTCTGGAATCGTTTCTATTTCTACCCTATATTTATACCATTGCTTCTTCTCTTCTTTTGGTTTAATGCCCATGCTATCTTGAAGAGAGATTAACTTGGTTATTGGACTTTCAAAACGAGAAGGAGCAGTGCTCACTTCTACTGGATGAGTTCTATTCTCACCAATAAAGTAAATCACTGCCCCCAGGGTTACCAGGCCCAATATGAATTTAGTTTCTGAGTTCATAACCTGTAGTTTCGAATTTATTTTTAATGTTCTTTGCAAGGTATTTACCTTTTGATTCTGCTTGATGTAAACCGTTGCAGATTTCGTAAGGTACATCATCATAGCGATAAACTCGATTACCTTTAAAAGCAACCCAAAGTTGTTTTTTCTTTGAGTTATAACCAAAGCCCTCAATATTAGAGGATTCGCAGGGAATCATTTCGACTCCAGTGTTCATCTCTACTGATTCTAAGTATTCGTTCTTTTCCATGTCTATATTAAAATTTTAAAAGTGTTAGTTCTGGGTGGAATTTGAGATTTGCCCTCTGGAAGATTGCCCAGGTACCAAGTACTCCCTGAGAATTAGTATGTACCCATTCATCTTCCATTCTGAATAATATGTGAGAGCATACCAGCATTTGGTATTCACTTAGCATATCTATCAGTTGAGGAGTATTCTCGATTTCCACGTATAATTCAATGTGCTCATCTAGTGCTCGAATTATTTCGTCATCCTCAATCTGAAGGAGTTTTTTGATTAAGTCTTGGGCAATATCATTTCCATTTTTAACGTCCTCTTTGATTGAGTTGAGTGATTCAATCTGAATACCAGCAATGAGCTTTACGATGTCTTTTGTTTCCTTGTCCATAATTAAATTTTCTTTATGCAAATATACTAAAATTATTTTATATAAAATACTCTTTTAATAAATACGGAGGTAAGTGTTAGCGGATTCTATTGAAGGATCTTAGGTTAGGATTTAATACCCTTCTAACCGTTACTTTTGATACTCCGAATAAATTTGCTAGCTCTCCTATTGATTCACCTCTTTTACTTCTATAGAGTATTTCCTTTCTTTGAGTTTTAGTTAATTTACCAGATTTATGATATCGGCTCCATAAAATACCCAACCTACTTATATAATATCCCTCTAAACCTGGTATATTATCTCTTTTCATTTACAAAATCATTTTTAAAGATTAGCCCATCTCTATTCTTTAACTTTTCGTATACCGAATTGGGCAATAACACATCCCTTGACCATCTCATAAAGAATTTAGATGGTTTCTTTTCTGGATTAAGGAGTAATTGCCTCTGTTCTGTAGAGAATTTAACCCTTTCATCTTCTAACATGAAAGTAGGAAGTTTAGTGAATTCTGCCTGAGAGAAGGAGATTACGTTTTTACCAACTTGGGCCCTTAATGGTTTCTTCCTTTCCTTATAGAGATAGGGGATAATCTTTTTCGAAGGTCCCCCAAGGATGCTAAAACCAAAGATTACCATTGGGTCAAATTTATCTGCTTTTGGGTCCTTAGCTCGTTTGATACATCTTGCCATCCAAGAGAATGAATTGGGATATTGCTTATTGTCTGTTGCTTCTCCCACATCTTTTTTATTGAACTCAAATCCAGGAAAGTGAAATAGAAAGTCCTCAGTAAGGATAAATACAAATCCCAATCCCCTAAGATATTTAATGATATCTTGTTGGCTTTTACCCTCTTCAATCATTTTTTCTATATCTGCAAGAATATCCTCCCTTGGTGATTCCAATTCCTTAGTTGTAGACCCTGCAGGTCTTCCTCTGCCAACATTAGGTGCCTTAGCAGGCAATGTACCAGATAACCTATCTAAGTATTCTTTGAAGTTATCAATATCTTGTTTATTAGTAAGAGTTACTTCTACTCTTATGGGACCGTTATGCTGTACCTTTGGACCTGAATTCATCTCGGTATAGGCATCTACCAACCTATCGGATAATGGGGTACCATTCTCTGATAGTGTAGTGATTCTAAGTTTTGGTTTATATACTTCTTGTTCCATTTTCGACTTAATTAGAAAATAAAAGGCCTGAACAATTTTTATATTGCCAGGCCTTCTACCATTATTAACGAATACTCAAAAATATGATAAGTAAAAGTAAAAAGTGCTCTTATTAATCTTCTTCTTTAGCGGCCTTCTTTTTCTTCTTGTCTTTGGCCTTCTTATCTTTCTTATCGGAAGCCGGTTTCTCTTTTACCTTTTCTTCCTTCTTTTTCTTAGTTTCCTTTTCCTCCTTAGGAGCCTTACCTGAAGCAAGTTTTCTTTGCTCCATACGGTATTTTTTCTTCTCAGCCGAAGTCATTTCTCTGCCATCGATGAGAGGATAATCGTATTTGGTAGCTGTTCTACCACCATTTCCTTTCTTTTCCTTTTTCTCTTTGGCAGCCTTCTTCTCATCTTTTTCCTTCTTCTCTTTTTCCTTGAGTTTTACCAATTTCTTGTTGTTCTCTTGGTCAGCTTCAGGATAGGCAGCAGCAACTTTGTCTCTTTCCTTATTGAGCTTGTTTACAAGTTCGGTAACCTTTTTACCATGTTTCTTGTCTTTGGTCCAATCCTTAGTAGGGTCCAACTTGTTTTCTTTAAGGTAAGCATCCAAAGCTTTCTTAGCCTTTGTGAGTTCCGGAGTCTTGGATTCTGATTTACTCTTCTTCTCTGTTTTCTTAGCCATTTTCATTTATATTAGGTGAATAATTGAATTTCCTATTTACATAATACCATAGTTATACCTTCCTAATTTGGGTTGGGATTTCTTTAATTTCTAGGATTTCTAAACTACATTGTTTTAAAACTGCCTCGAGTTGAAGTATATCTTCTACCTCTTTCTGAGATAAGTCCGTAAAAGTTTGTTCAAAAGTTTCTTTCTGTTCCCCCCTTATAAAATTAAATTGGGCAACAATATAAGTCCCATGAAGTTTTTTATTCAGGGCTCCTTTAAGAGATATGAGTTTTCTTTTCAGATAATTACTCTTCAACCTATGGGATTGGTATTCGCCTTTCTTACCCTTACTAAGAGCTACCTTTTTAAGGTACGAAACATAATCTAATTCTCTGAGAGTTTGATTAATGTTTCCCACTAATAATCTTAAGTCTTTTTCCATTTGGGTCTTTGCATTACTTGGTTAGATACTTCCTGAGTTTCTTCTGATAGCATTTCTCTTGCCTCATTTATTATATTGATGGCAAGTTCCCTTTCATCTGGTCCCAGGTTTAATTCTTTATCTTCTAGTACATCAGTATAAGTATTTATTAGATTATCCAATGCAAGTATTCGAATATTCTTTCGAATTGCTAATTTCTCTTCTTCCATGGGTATAAAAAATTAAAGCCCACTACCTTCACAGGCAATGAGCTTTTGGCTGAACAACGTCCTAAGTGTAGATGTTATTCATATGAACTTAAACTCTAAATTTATATAGCAGACATATGGGATAGTAGTTAGTAAGTTAGAGTTTAATCTTCTGATTCTTCCTCTTCTTCTTCCTTAGCCTTTTTGTTTTTCGGAGAACAAATAACGCCATGTCCTTTCTTAGACTTAACGGTAAGAGTTCCCGGAACGAATGAAACTGAAGTTGATACCGGTTTGCCATCCGTAACCAATACAGAAGTAACCACTACACCCTGATAGCCTTCCTTGTTCTTAACGGCATAACCAAAGTTCATTACCTTGGATTTGTCGTTAATGGCAATAACGTCGATTTGCTTGCTGTTAGGGCGTTGTTCAGCCGGCCGATTCTTAAGTGCCTCTTGACGAGCCTTACGTTTAGCTTCTTTTTCTGGGTCTTTTTCCTTATCCCCTTTCTTCTTGGGGTCTGATTTCTTTGTTGCCATAATTTTTAATGTTTTATAAGTTAATGGTTATTATAAGTAAACTTCTACGTTTATTAATAGTTGATAGTAAAGGTAGGGAAATTTCCCTACCTTCTTTTAAATCTTGAATACGGTTACCAGATTACTTTTTCCCTTTCTTGCCCTTACCTTTGGCTTCTTTCTTTGCCGGCAATTTGAGACCGAGTTCTTTGGCAATTGCTTTACGGAGTTTTTCGAGTTCGTCTTCATCATAATCGTCTGGGTCAGTTTCAAGGTCTTTGTCGTCGCAGACATCCTCAAGTTCTTCGAAATCCATTTCGGCAAGTTCTTCACCGGTCAGTTCTTCCTCTTCTTCTTCCTCTTCGGAATCATCATCATCATCATCTTCCTCATCGTCATCATCCGATTCCTCTTCTTCTTCTTCCTCGGAATCATCATCATCATCCGATTCCTCTTCCTCTTCGGAATCATCATCATCATCCGATTCTTCCTCTTCTTCTTCCTCGTCATCGGATTCAGAACCAAAAAGGTCTTCGGCTTCTTCGGCAGAAAGCATGATAGGAGCAGGGATAATCTTTACTGAGCCGTCTTCATACTTAATGATGATTGCACCATTGATTTCTGTTCTGGAAACTTCTTTCAGTTCCACTTCTTTTTTCTTCTTAGCCATTTTCGTAATGTTTAAGTTGGTTAATAATTTATTTATATCACTCTGTTATAAGTTTCTTTACCAGTATGGATTTCTGAGTATACCCAGATTTTAATAATTCCTCTTGAGCAATATTGAATTGTTTTATCTCATCTAGAGTTGTCTTTAATTCTAATTGAGATTCAATTGTTATTGCCTGAGAGGCAAGTTCCTTGTCACCTTGATAAGTGACTATCTTAAACTTCTTACCTGCAAATGGGTTTGCTGGTTGATGTGCTGTGATTTTAAAACCTTCGTTATTATTCATTGCTATATTTAATTTTAGTTATCCCAGGAATACCCACCTTCCCAAATACTTCGGTATAGGATTTGTATTTCCCTTTTATCATTGTTTTATAGTTATCGGATAATCGAATTGGGTAGACCCATATTTTATTTTCTATCATCCTATTTGTCATTATATAAGCATAAGACCTTCTAAGTTTAATACTCTCTAATGGAACAAACCCTTGAAATAATAGAGACTTCTTAATAAACCTTTCTTTAGGCAAATACCCTAAAAATTTAAGTGATGCCTCATCGAATATTTCAAGCATATCCCTTTGTGCTTTGATAAATAGTACCTTTTGTATTGGGATGTTCATCTTCTTTCTTAAATATAAAGCCAATGAACTTACCAATGGAGGGTACTGCAGGAATAACAGATTGAATTTATGTTTCTCCTCTTGACTCAGCCTGTTGTAAATCCTGTAGGATAGCAAGATTGATTTGTAATCTCTTTTGCCTTGTATACTTGGGAGATATGCCTTGCCGTTGTCCATAGAGTTTGATTGAGTACCTTTCATTGAATTCCTTTTTTCCTTTAGACTTAAAGACTCGGTGCATTTGTACCATAAATCTTCTTCGTCGGTGTTTATCTATGTGATATTCATCGGGCATTATGAACTTCCTTGCTTTTACGAATTTACCCTTAAACCAGAATTTAGTACTACCCTTTTTAAGAAGTTTACCATTCATATCAGATAATTCTCTAATGCCTTGTTTTATAAGTTTCCTCCCAGATATTATATGGATATACTGAAGAACATCTACACCATAAAGATAAACTAAGGTAACCTTTACTTGGTGTCTAGTAAAGTATGGTATACCGGTTAGATGTTTCCTATATAATTTCTTTTCAGTAACAATCTTATTGGTAGTATCTGGTCTCCAAGTCCATATATAATATCTATCTGGTCGTATGGGTCCGTTGTTACTTTCCTTTAGTTTTACCATTTATATTCCTCTTTGCCATTCTATACCAAAGATTGATAGATTTCTCATTTGCTTCTGGGAATTTCTTTTTCATTCTCCGAATAACTCTATCAAGTTCAAAACCTTTTGCAGTTAATTCGAATACATAAGATTTCTTTGTACCCTTGATAAGATTAAATTCATCCCTCTCTCTTGGTGGTTTCTTTTCTCGAGGTTTCTTTATCCCAGGAACTCGTTTGGTTCTTCTTTGCCCATTTTCCCCTTCTTCTCCGAGAAACCCAAGCCTTAATCGAGAATTTCTTAATGGGTCATCTTTCGAATACCCAATATTTTCTAATTGCTTATCCATCCAATCGTCATATTTATCAATTAACGATTTATCGGGCTTTTCTTCTGATACATTGATATAATGTAATAAGTCAAATACCCCAGCAGAACAAGCATCAGGGAAAGGCATCCCTAATATGATAGCCTTTCTCTTTAAATCCTTATAAGTCATGTTTCTCCCCGAAGCACCAAGGAAATTTGATTTCTCCTTGGATGGAGCTTTCATGTCTTTTCTACTCTTTTTTGCCATATCATTAATATTTTAAGTATTCATTTATTTTCTTTGCAAATATAAGAATAAATAATTTAATCTTATCTTATTTATCTATTTATTTTTATAAAAATCCGAGGTTTTTGCTCGGTTCGCAGCAGTGGATTTAGGTTTTTTAGGCTTTCTCTTGATATGTGTGTTATAAGCCATATCCAATTTCTTAATATTGAATTCTATGTTGTTCACTTGATTATAGTTTACTGCTTTTTCCACACAGCAACGGTACTCTGGCCAGAATTTTTGTCCAAGCTTAACAGATTCGGTTTTAATCATGAACTTAGATACCATAAAACCAAAAGTATCAGCATCATCTTTAGTTTTGAATACATACATGTAAAATCTACTAAATTCATCTACTACTTCATCCAAAGGTCTTACTGGTAACAATAGATAACCATCGGTATATAGGTCCTCAGATATTAAAGCTACCCAATACTTTTTCTTTCCTGGTTTTACTTTATACCTAAACCTTTCCTTGAGTTTAGTGTGCATCCAATCCGGTACCCTATTAAGTAGGTATTTGATATATATCTTATCCTTCTTATTCGACCGCCTTTTAAATGCAGATGGCTGTTGTAGCATCCTTGGAAGTATTCTAAAGTTATTCCACCTATCAAATTCAAGAATTAATCTTAGAGTATCTATGTCCCATTCATCCTCAGACTCCTTTAACCTCTTCATGTTTCTCTCTATATTTTTAGAGTTTACCTTTGGGAGTAATTGAGCTGAGTCTCCTGTGAATAAGCTTGCTTCTTTTCTTTTTAATCGTTTCTCTAAACATCCCTCCATATAATCTTGGAAATTCCTCTCACAGGGGCAATCTGGTCGAAAAATAGAAGTGTGTTTCTCAAAAAAATCCGAGAATAGCCTAAAGAATTTCTCAGACCGTTCCCGGATTTCAAGATACTTGTAATGAGATAACTTTAAAATTTCACCAGCTTCCCATGAAGATTTACTTTCTGATAGTTGAAGGAATAATGATTGTTGTTCTTTATCAATTAAACAACTCCAGGCTTTTTGTTGAGCTTCGTTCATAACATTAAATTCTCCTATATCTCATTATACTATCAATTGCTTCATTGGTTATCTGATTAGGGTCATATTCCCCAGAATTAGCATAAAGCTTATCTGGGTCATGATCTAAATATACACTATAGATAACGTTGTCAAAAGGTAACCATACTTCCATTCTTCCCATTTCAGGGTATATAAGAACTTTTACTCTTTTACAAAGATGGTCAACCTCTAATACTGTAGCATCTACTCCCTCATAGGGATAACCCCGTAATACTAAGTAATCTCCAGGCTTTACATTGACTAAATCATCCACTGAAAACTTCTTATTCTCTCTAGCAATACGTTTAAATCGCCTTACTTCTTTTCTACTACAAGTAGCCACTAAAGAAAAATCATCAAAGTCTTCGGCATTGTCAATCCTTACCTTTTTCTTTCTTGGGTGCATTGTCTCAGTATTACGTAACCAAGTTCTGATACCCGATATATTCCTACGTAACTTATTAAGAAATGGCCTTGAGAATGCTAATTTAGTAGGCATTCTCATAAAACCATAATTGAATAATACTGGTACTTCTTCGAATACCATCTTACCCTTTGTGGTTTTTCTTAATACGTTTACCATAGGAATAATTGCCTTGATTTGGTCATACCCCTTTTCTTTGAGTTCTTTATTGATTTTATCACAGTACTTCCTTTCAAGGTAAAATATACAATATGAGTATAGGGTATGCTTCTTCATAGGTTACCGGTTTTTAATAATTAACTTAGCTTGTTTATGTACTAACTTATAGTTTACATTCTTCAATATGTCACTAGCCATGAATACATAAAGAATCTCATCTATCTTTGGTACATCAATTACCATAATATTGGCTTTATCGAATAGGGGTTTATAGAATACGGAAGATAAATCCTTTCCAACTACAAAGAAAAATTCTTCTGAGGGCATTGAATTATATCTCATACAGAGTAGGGGAACTTTATTTGCTCTTTTTGCATCCTTAGAAGCTTGTTCCCAAAATTTCAATATATCGCATCCCTTATTACCTAAGAGTAGATGTTCAAATTTAATCTCTTTATAATTCTTGCATTCAATAGATATCTTACATCTATGAGCATGCCTTTCATCAGTACAGGTTAAATCGGAAGTGGAGTCCTTGTTTGAATGCCAAGCTCCACTCCCCGCTCTATTCCTTTCAAATTTGTACCCGGTCCATTTTGTAAACCAAGCACCTATCTTTCTTTCGAATCGATTTCCTTTATTCTTAGAGTTCATAATATAATGGTGTATTGTATTTTTATATACCATTATAGTAATTTGTACCTACTCAGGCCTTGAGTCTTTTCCACTTGCAGAATTTTGGTATTACCAAGAGGAAGTGAATCTAAGTGGGTTATCAAGAATAGAGTTTTCTCTTTGAATATGTGACGTATTAGTGAGGTAACTACTTCTACATTATCTGAACTTAAAGATTCAAATACCTCATCGAGAAATGCTAAGTTAATCCCCTTAGAAGCAGTAAGAGCTTCATTCATTGCAAATGCCATTGCAACATTACATAATTGTTTTTCTCCACCGCTAAGTTCATCATAATCAATTATTTGCCCATCTCTTTCAATAAGAGTAACAAATTCTTTTCTAGCAGTACCCAAATCAATATTAAATTCGATCCTAAATCCCAATACCTCTGAATACTTATCGAGGCATTTATTTAAGAACTCAAGTGATGAATCGAATAAGTATGCCTTAATCCCATTATTACCCAATGGGTCATTAATTAACCAGTTATAATTCTCTAACTCTAACTCTTTATTGTGAAAGTCTTCATCAACCTTCCGTAAATTCTTCCTAATCTCCTTAAGTTTTTGTTTATACTTTGGAGACATGACCTTAAGCTTTTCTTGCTTGAGCTTAGCCAGGTCTTCGTCAATAGAAGCAATATCAGAAGCAATATCATCACAGTCTGATTTTAATTTCCTATATCTATCATTTACACTACTAAGTTCTTCCAACCTTTCTGATGCCTCCTGATACTCCTTATCATATTTATCAAGGTCAGAGAACGCTTTATATATTGATTTGGCATCACGTAACGCACGTTTGTAGTTACCGGCTTCTAACTGTATTACCAATTCTTTGATTACTTTCTTAAGGGGTACATTCGATAAATTCTTTGCATCTTTTATCTTATTCCTCAAATCAAGGATTAGTTCATTTTGTTTTTTAATCTTTATCTGAAGTGAAGCATCTACTTCATCCTTAATTTGTTTTTGTTTCTCAATCAGTAACTTAGTTAGCTTTTCCCTATCTTGCTTTAACTCTCTTCTTTCTTCTTTGATTTTTTGCTTGAAAGATTTTTCTCTATCTCTCATATCGAAGTAAGCTTCCTTATTAGCCTCCAATTCTTTCTTAAGCATTTGAGACTCATGCTCTACCTCATTTATTTGAGATATCAAGTTATTTTTATCTTGTAATGCAATGCCTTTAGCAAGGTTTAAGAACTCTAAGTCAAATACTTCTTCGAATATCTTTTTCTTATCAGAATTAGATTCTTGTATGAGTCTTTTTATACCCTGACCAAACATGATTGAGTTCATAAACAGAGTATATGATAAACCTATCTCTCGGTTTATAAAATCTTGTATCTTCCCCTTCCCTTTGATATCAACTATATCCCCATCTTTCATGAAGATAAGTCTGTCTTTACCTTTAGCACCATCCTCAAGTACTTCATCATACTTTTGACATCTAACTATCTTATATGTATGAGAATCTTTCTGAAAATATACTTGTACCTTAGTACCCTTGTAATCTTTAGGCCTTACTTGCTTCCAAGTATTTACCTCAGAAACACCCTTTAGGTTTTTCCCATATATTGCCCATACCAAGGCAGAGAGAATAGTTGAATTATGGGTAACTATAAAATCTCTGGTAATATATAGGCCTTCTGAAGAATCTACTTTAATGCACCTACATACCTTTTTCCCTATATATTCAATATTTCTTATGGTATTTACCATTCTATTTCTCCTGGTAAACTCACCATAGGATTTAGTTTTATATTTCCTTAGAAAAGGGTTAAAGGTTAGTCGTATTGAACACACATATGAAGTAGTATACCTACCATACTTAAACCGGGTACTTTCATTTTTAGTAGATAGGCCTCCAAGGGATCTTACCAAATAGCTAATACCATCTCTTAAGTGCTCACTCTTAGATGAATACGTAGAAACCTTTGAGATTTTCTTTTTGGAACCAACACATCCATCAGTATCTAATAAACCAGCTAATAATAATCTACGATTCTCGATTGATGATTTCAAATATAACTCTGGTATAAACTTATCTTTAGACTTACAACCAATTAATCCTAAATCCTTAAGTTCTTTACCTAAACCATGAATCCTAAAGTGTTTAGCCCCTCTTACCTCTGTACCTTCATGAACCAGGTTTGGGTCTGGCAAATATGACCTTAATCTATCAACTATCTCTGGCCAATCCTCTCTATTGGTAGATACTCTAACTGTAGGCCTATTACCGGAAATACAACCATCGCCTAATATAAACCCTAATACGTAGGGGTGTATTGGTAATTTAGTATAATTACCCTCAATTGGTACGGTTAATGGAGTTGAGTATCTATACTTGAAAGTACCAGGAGCAGTTTTATTCTCAACCTTATAACCCTTTAGTAAAGTCTCGGTATCTAAGGTTCTTAGTCTGTCTTTAGCTTTACCCGATTTGAATACTGACCATAAATGGTCTCCAGCACATTCAGTACATGAGCCATCAGAAAAGGTTATTTTGTAAGTATCTAATAGACCTCTATCATAAATACCCAATAGCTTGATAGGTTTACCTGTAACTGGGTTAATTACTTTATCATTAAGAGTTAATTCCCCCATCTTTTTCCAACCATTAGCGGTTAAAACGGGTTCTTCTAAAGGTTGTGCTTTACCTTTCCCATTTGGGGCCTTGATAAGTATGGTACAAGTTGGGTTTAATTGTAGATGTAAGGATTCTATTGAACAAAATCCTTCTGCCTCTAAGTTTAAGAACGTTAACATGACTCAGCCTTTTTAAGTGTTTCAATTAATAGATTAGTTTTAATCTCATCTTTAATACCTTTCTCTCTTAGGTATCTCTTTGCTAGAGACTTCTTAGAAAGTTGCTTAGTAATCTTATGTTTGTTATTAACTGGAGTACTAGCTTTTTGAGGGATTACCGTATAATAATTGCCATCATCATTAATATCCTCTTCCCTTTCTACATCGATGAACTTTGGGAAATTTTTCAAAGGTACAAACTTCAGAGACAAATCTTCATAGATTTTCCAATACCCCAATTCACAATCTCTATCGGTTCTCCTTTGATGGTTAGGTGCCCCAATCATATAAACCTTCTTTGATAATCTTTGGGGTTTGTGTATATGCCCACATAATACTAAATCGAATTTATTGAGAACATTCACATTTAAGTTTTCTACGGAATCTATCTCTCTACCATCGGTATCCTTTGCACCAGGATAATCAGTGTGTAGTAAAAGAATATTCTTTTTACTTTTATCTAATTCTAATTTCTTTAAGTATTCACTTAGACCCACATTATTATCAATATAAGGAACCCCATACACCATAATATTTTTATGTGTAGGGGATAATTGAGTTTTTTCATAATCTAATATCATGATACCATACTTCTCTACTTGATAAAGCCAGCTGAACGGTTTAGTACCAACCTTACTTATTTTCTTAATATCATGATTTCCAGATATGGCATATATCCAAAATCCTTCGATTAGTTCATTATAACATATCTCTGCTAATTCTTGGTCCATTGTTTCGGCCTTATGAAATAAGTCTCCACAAAATAATGCAGGACAGTTAAACCTTCTACATAATTTCCGTATAATCGACAAAACCCTGAAACTATTCAGGGTCCTGTGATTGTTCTCATTAAACTTAGCCCATAGGTTTATATGTAAATCCGAGAAGGCTATTGCTATTACTTCTTTTCCCATATCCTATCAATATGATACCATATCTGGTTTAGTCTAGTACAAAAATCAAGGTTCTCTACGCATACTGTTGGTATTTCCCAATTTGCAAGTAACTCACTCATAAGGGAAGATATTTGAACTTGAAAGAATCTGTTCATAATTCTCTTCTTATTATCCTCCATTGGCCAATCCTTGTAGTTAGACAAATTTAAGGGTAGAAATATTGCTAAATCGCATTGGTTTTCCATCAGTTCCTGGCATTGACAAAAGAAATGCTCCATTTCACATTCGGGTATATTTCTTGATTGTTTATACCAGAAATAAGCCGCTAAATCTGCATAACTTCTATCAGTTACAAAGTTCTCTTTATCTTTGAATAACCTGTTTCTCAGGTTTAATAATTGAAAATCCGATTTATACATTGCTTCAGAACCAAGGGATAACAACTCATTATGTGATATACCTTTAGTAGCTGGCAATAAATCCGACATACTGCCGGATATGAATGGTATGTCATATTCCTTAGCTACAGCTTGTGCTAAAGTGGTCTTCCCTATACCAGAGGGACCCACAAACATAATTCTCTTACTCATGATGTAATGCTTTAAATGGTTTTATAAATTCATTTGTCAAAAATGATGCTAAAGAGTATTCGATACAAAGTTCTTTGAATTTCTCATACTTAAACTTCTTCTTTGACTTAATTGGTAACTTATCCAATGGATTATGTCTTACAAACCAGAAAAGGTCGATTAACTGTTCATTCCTTTTCCATATTTGAAGATATTCTTTATTCTTACTCTGGGCAATAAACTTCTCAATTCTACCCTCATCAAGGATTTTTCTTGCCTTTACTGGGCCTATACCCGGAAACCCTGGTATATCATCGGAAGTATCTCCAACCATTGCAAGGTACTCTACCGTTTCATGAGAATGATAACCGAATAATTCTTTGCAGTTATCCATTCTTATCATCTCATCTTTTCTGGGATTATATATCCTCAGGTTATTTGATAGCAACTGATTAAAGTCCTTATCCGAAGATATGAGTATCATTTTCTCGGATTGGAATTTTTTAATTGCAAGGTATGCTAAGAAGTCATCTCCTTCATATACTGTGGATTTCTTTTTATCAAAGATATAATTAATTCTTATCATACCCAGCATTTTCATTATAATTGCCTTTTGCTTTTGCAATGATTCGTAATCTACAGATATATTTTTTCTATGTCCCTTGTAATTGGGCAATAACTTCGTCCTTACTGGTGAATGACCATTATCGAATGAAATATAAACCTCATCCGGTTCGAACCTTGTAAGATACATATGTAGAGATTTGAAAAATCCGAATATTGCCCCACTCGGTTTGCCATCGGTAGATTTAAGTTTTTCGAACTTATGAAAAGACTGATGGAGAATATTCTCTCCATCAATCAGTAATATTGTTTTCTTGCTCATCGTCCAAAATCTAATTCATAAAGTGAAACTTCTTGAATCTTTTCCTCTCCAAGATTATACATCTAAATAATTCTCTGGTTGGCTATAAGCATCTAGATACCTAACCCTAGATTCCATTCTCAAATTTTTCTTAAGGTACTCTTTAATTACTTTCTCTATACCTTCTACCTCTTTCTTATTCATCGTCTTCCTCCTCCTCTTCTGAATCTGAATAGTTTTCATATTCTACACCATCGACTGGGAATAGATTTGTTTCTATTTTCTCCAGTTGTTTTTTAGTAGTACCTATGGTATTTACTCCAGCTTTCCGTAAAAGTTTTCTACGAAGTTCATCGTCTTCTTCCAGAAGCTTTTGGAATTTCTCTTCTCCTCTTGCAAGAGTTTTCCCTTTCAATTTATACCCACCAGTAGTTTTTTCGATTACATCGGTATCTACCAATACATCTTCTAAAGCATAGCATCTATCAAATCCAACCTCATGGAATTTAGGGTTGAAATATACTGGGCATTTACTAATTGTAGGTCTAGGAGGAGCGACCTTATTTTTAATAAGTCTAATTGTGACAAGTTTTCCAGCTTTTCTTTCTTTCCCGTTTTGTTTGATTGTAACAGACCTTCCCGAATAGAAAGCAGCTCTGATTGAAGCATAGAATTTGAGTGCAGCACCTCCTGTAGTTGTTGTGTTATCTTTTCCAAATCCGACATTTAAAGCAGTTCTTAATTGGTTAATATAAATCTGAGATACTCCCAGTTTGTAGAATAATTCACTTCTGATACGAAAGTATTTATAAAGAGCCTTTGCTCTACCTCCCATCTCTGCCTTACCATCAACCATCTTAGCATCTATATTATCAGTACAGTCAGTAGCTGCAATGGAATCGATTACTAAGAGTATCGGTTCATTGTGAGTTAATTGAGAACGTAAATAAATTGCTAAGTCTGCTACTACGTCTGCAATATATTCAATACGGGTATCATTAACAATAGTTACTCTTGCAGGGTCTACTCCATTGATTTCAGCCCATGAATTCATCCAGGATTGTTCAGCATCTACCCATATCACATGACCTCCAAGTTGTTGAGTAGCATAAGCAAAGTTATAAGCCACTAAAGATTTACCAGAGGATTCCTCTCCAGCAATCTCAACGATTTTACCATAAGGAATACCCTTACCGAATAAGTAGTTCAAAGCAAAGAAAGTAGATGGTATATATAAATCGGTATCAGTAACTTCTGAAGCTAATTTGATCATACTCCCATATTTCTTTGCCATCTCATTTGCTGTTGGTACTTTTAAACCAACCTTAGATTTCTTTGCCATAATGTAATGTCTTTAAACTAAAGAAGGTGATAACAGAACGAATCTAATTACCACCTTCGAATGAAACCATATTACTAACCCTTAAATATCCGATTTGTATTTTCTTTTCTTTTTCTTAGGTTCATCATCTTCCATGTAATGGTCTTTGTGAACTCCATTTTTCTTTTTCTTCTTTGACTTATCGTCATCATCGTCATCCCCATGGTCTTCATTTAGATACTGTGAAAGTAAATCTTCCAACTCATCATAGGATTTGATTTGAGAACGAACTATTCCCTCAAGGTCAATTGTACCTTGGTATTTCTTATCCAACTTGGTTGGTTTGCAAGCACGAGCAGAATAAGTGGTGTCTAGTTTACCAGACCCTGAACGTATTATCTTAATATCATAACCAGTTTTTGGGTCGGTCATATCACCTGCCTCATCTTCATCAAGGTAAAGGTCAATGATATCCTGGTATACTGAGCGAGGAACTAAAACTCCCTTATCTTTGCCTTCGTAATCTACCTTACTACCCTTTTCATCTGAGTAAATGATACCACCGATAACATATCTTCTTCTTGGTACCAGGTTCTTGGCAAGTTCCTTGTCATCTTCATCCTTGGAGTTTTTCAATTCTTGGTATTTCTCCATGAATGGGCAAGGTTCATCAAAAGTAGCCGGAGATATAACTCCTCCCAAATTGCCACCCAGGTAGAATTGAATAATTTCGATACCCAATTCTTGGTCATCACCCGGAGATTTAATTCTCATCCTCAGAGTTCCCTCTTTTGGATATACTAACCCACTACCATTTCCCTTGGATTCTAGCTGTTTCTTTCTAGCTAGCATCTTTTCTTTTGTAGAAAGTCCCTCTGATGAAACTTTCTTTTTCTTCTTGTCTTTTATCATAATGATTAGTTTTAATTATTCGGTTCTGAGTAAACTACTTCGTTCATACTCAATACGGTAAGAACGTTTTTCTCTAAAAGTTGTTTGAGAGCAGGAGATAGTTTGTCCGTTTCGAATTCAAGTTCTTTACCTGCATACAAACCATAGGTAACTATTCTACCTACAGCAACCAATTCTCGGTAGGTTTTGTATTCTTCGGTAATTTCCCCACTCTTTACTACAACCCCTTTACGAGGAACTCCCTCTTTTACTTGTTCAGGGATAATCAAACCGGATTTAGTTTGATTTACCTCCTTTGGAGATAAAATAAGTACCCGATTTTCTGTAGGGCATCCAGGTAATTCTTGATTAAATTTCTCAGCCACAAGAGGTGAGATAAATGTCATTGAATAATTCATATTCTAATACTGTTTTTAAAAGTTAGTAATTAATTATAGTTCAATGGGTTAACCCTTTCTTAGGTTCGCATTAATAGTTCTTAGTATATTCTCCCGACTCTCATAGGCTTTACATATAGCTATGAACTTATTTGCTTTTTCTACAGCTTTTAAGTATCTCTCATAAATAGAAGAATACTTCTTGTTAAGATTTGCCTTATGAGAAACATATTCGTTATTCCACCTTTCATTAGCATCCTTATAATATACCCAAGCATTGGAATAGGCTTCATCCTTTTCCCTTGCTAGTAAATCTCTTTCCTTTATATACTTATCTCTAAGAGAACAAAGAATATAATAACTAGAAGGAGATTCTCGTAGCTGAGAATTAATGATATTCTCATTGATAGACAATTCTTTTTGAATATCTATTTCTAGGGACCTACCCTCAAATTTAACCTTTAGTTTCTTTAGCTCCGTCTTCATAAACTTCTAATAGGTTTTTAAAGTCTTCTTTACTAAATTCCCCTTTGCTTATTGCTTTAGTTACTTGAGCAAAAGCCATTTGATAAGAGAGTTTCATACCAGGCAAATTAAGAAGAGATTTATAGATGCTTATCTTATCTACCAAAGCCATTAATCTTAAGTCGCATAAGTTATCAGTACCACCTCTATCGAGTAATGCTAAAAATGCAGCCCAATAAATATGGGTGGCATCTTCATAAGCAAGTTTATCATCCTCATCCGTAGCCATTACTTTAAAAGCCAATCCCTCTAAAGTAGTAAGATTAGTTTGTACTTGAGATAACTGAGTCTTTAATCGGTTAAATAACATTTTTTCTTGTCCACTCAACCTTAGATTAACCACATCTAAATACTTAAGTAAATTTTCGATAGAATAACCTAAGCAACCTGCAACCATATAAGTAAGGGCAGTTAACTTACTTGCATTATCAATCTCTTTCTGTGTTGCCATAATTCCATAAATTTATATTATTTATGTATACATAGTATCTTCTCTTTTCGATTCTGTTATAAGGGTTGATACAGATTCTGAATGCTTCAGATTAGTTTTACAATTGGGGCATTGTACTATCCTAAAATAATCTCCAGATTTATTATAAACCCCAAAAGTTTCACTGGTATCATATTCAAATTCGCAATCACATACTGGGCATTTAGCCCTCCATACTGTGGGTCCGTTCAAAATCTTTTTCATATTGCTTCATTTGTTTGTTAAAACGTTTCTTATACTCTGAAATAGGTATGTGTTTATATTTCTTATGTTCTTCCATATATTCTTCTACTGAGAAATCAGGTTCTAACATTTTCTTATAATCATAACCCGGAATAAAAGGTAACTCTTCTGCCATTGACCTACCAATAACAAACTCCATGTCCATTGTGACATCATCTATCTGAAAGCCGAAGTATGGCTTAGTTAATGGGTTCCTATAAATTTGCCACATCTCATATATACTCCAAATATTAATATTCTCTGGTTTAGTAATCTGATAATTAGCATCATGTACCAAACATACAGACTTAGTAGAGGGTAATTTACCTTGTCTCATTAAGTAGTATATGAGAATACTTCCAAATAAACACATATCAGATGCTGCTGATTGACATGGGAAATTTAATGCTAATCTCAAAGCATAAGCTTCTTCTCCCTTATCATTTGAATATATTTGGGGTAATCTTCTTTTCCTCCCAAATAATGATACCAGATGCCCATTCTTTCTAAGGAATTTCTCTTGTTTCTTCAAGAAGGTCTTCAACTTGGGGTGTTGACCAAAGAATATGTCCATTTCCTTTTGGGCTTCTTCTGGTGTAACTATAATACCAGATTTTGGGTCAGATAGTTTTACTGCTAGTAATTTTGCACCAATTCCATAAATAAGTCCAAAAGCAATTTGTTTAGCTTGCTTTCTTCTCACCTTCCATATCTTATGTTCTGGATGATTTTCATCCTCATATATCTTAAGAGCTTCTTCATAGGGTATATGATATTTAGTAGCAGCAATTGCTAAGTGAGGGTCCTGACCAGAGTTAAAAGCATTAAGATAAGTTTCATCTCCAGATAGATGAGCCATAATTCTTAATTCTGCCTGGCTAAAATCACTAGCAATATATAAGGTTCCTTTAGGAGCTTTTAATTGTAATTTAATATTGGGGTCTACGGATGTCTTGGGAATTTGTTGAGCATTGGGTTCTGCAGAGGATAATCTTCCACTTGTAGTCCCATGAATAAGAAATCTTCCATGTAATCTATCATCATCTTGAACTTTTTCATTCCAACCCTCTATATAGGTTTTATACATCTTCTCTAAACCTCGTAATTCAAGAAGCCTATCAAGGAAAATGGCCTTAGGTGAATCTGGTTTTTTAACGGTTAACCTTAGATTAGTAAGAGTCTCTTCATCTGTACTTGGTTTACCGGATTCATTATTCTTAATTACCTCAAAATGAAAACCTTCTTCCGAATACATCAATGCAGGTAAATCAACTGAACTACCCAAATTGATAGGTCTTATCAATTCTTGTTCCTTTTTAGTTGTGAATATACCAGCCTTGATATTTGAGATTTTCTGTTCCCTTGATACAATCTTTCGTTTATCTTTTGGATCATTATAATCTAGCTCCTCAAGTTCAGCTTCGATAGATTGAATATATTTATCAATCTTTTCTTGATTATACTTCTTTTCGAATTTCTTTACTCTTGGCAAATCATATATAGCTTGTCTAGCCGCATCTATTTTTGGTTTATATGTTTCCAGTAGTTGATTATTGAACTCTCTATCTAGATACAAACCGTTCTTCTCTACTGAAGTGAGTACCCTTGATGCAGACATAATTAAATTCCTGAAGGTACTGTACAAACCAAGGTCAATCAGCTTCTTTTCAAAGAATATCATTAACCTAAGAGTATAATCCGTATCTTGACATCCATAATGGCAAAGTGGGTCTAACTCTTTTTTATCCCAAGGTATTTTATCGAAAGCATCTTGCTTCTCATAATTACCATACTCTGGTAAATACCTTCTTACCATTGATTTTAAATCATTAGGTTTTTCCTCGTTTAGTAGATATTTAGCAAGCATCCCATCTAAACATGTACCTCTGTAGAATATCTGATACTTCTGATTTATCTGATCATCAAATTTCCAGTTCCATGCAACCTTAGTTATCTCATAATTCTCGATTACCTCTTCCCCAAATTTCCTTAGCATCTTTTTCCAATTCCACCCTGGAGATGTATAATCTTTTGTTTCGAAATGGTCTAAAGGAATGGAAGCACCAAACCCTGGCATCCAGGATACTGAGAGTATAGTTGGCTTAAAACCCTTATTATATATGGGTGAACCATCAGTTTCATAATCCACACTGGCATATCCGGTATACTTACATAGTTCAATAACTTTTTTAAGCATACGTTTGTTCTTAATAATTACATATCTAGTTTGCATGATTGATGTCTCCCATCTTTAACACATTGTTGAATATTCTCAGATTGAGTACCCCAGTAAAGATTTTTATAAAAATTATTCTTAGGATTATTATCTTTATGACATACAAATGGTTTATTTAATGGGTTAGGTATATAAGCTAAAGCTACCAACCTAGACACTTGTACATAATGTCTTTTACGGAAATCATCCTGTATTACTAACCTATAATATCCCTTATGGTTAGTTATTCTAGTTAATTCCCTCCAATAACCCACTCTGTTTAAATCTCCAACACCAGTTTTAGATTTTCTACCTAATCCAACTCTTCTTCTGGTATATACCCGACCTCGTTTAGAAACATAATAACCAGAAAATCCAGGTATATTATCCATGAACCTTTTACGCAAGATTACTGGAAAAGATGATACATGTTTTTTCTTCATATATTTATAAATAGAAAAAGGGACATACCCACCAGTAGTAGATACATCCCTCATTATTAGTATTTTTCTTGTAAGTCTTCCAGATTGGATGCTAATGCTAACCAATCTTTCTTATAAGCATGGAGAGAATCGATTGTATGATACAGATAACCCGGTTTTACTCCTAACTCTTTAGCTACATATTGCATGAGTCTCCATGCAAGATATACATCATTACCGAAATGTTGTACAAAGTCCGAACTTCTTTGATGATAGCAAATATGTAATACCTTCTCTCCTTTACCATTCTGACGAATAAGGAAATCATAATACATTGAGCAAGGTATACGTTTACTTCCATCAAGGAATCTTAGATCTGTACCATGGAATATAGGGAGTACTGCTTTACGAGTATCATTATCCCTCTTAAGAAGTTCAATAACTGATTGCATTGCTGAATCACAGTTAAAAGAAGTACTACCATAAATGTCTAACGAGTTCCAAATACGCTCTGGGTAGGTGTAATCAAACTTACCATTCACCAAAAACTGTTCCCATAAATCTTTTCTCAATTCCCAAGCTTTACCTGGATTTATATCATTAGGGGATATTCTTTCTTGGAACTCGGCATCTGCCCATTCCTTTGAATGAGAGAATATGAATAACCATACTGGGTCTCCAAGTGAAGTTAAACAATATTGTTGGCAAATGAGTTCTTTTGTAATAAAATCCTCATTACCTTCAATCACTTTATTTTGATAGGTCTTTGGTTTTACAGTTTGACCATAACTGTTGAGTTCTCTGCCCATTTCGGACATTAACTCAAAACTGTTAGAATATATCCTCATATAATATAAATATTTAATTGTATGACATTGTAGAATTAACCCAGGTCATATGCCAGTAGCGAAATACAAAATCATCAAAATCCTCTACCTCTTTTATTAACAAGGGTATATCTGGTTCTGCACCGTCCTTTTTAATCTCTAAAACTTGGTAATAAAATCTGTTTACTAATTCTATCCGCTTCTGATTTAAAAATTCCTTAGCTTCCATGGTTCTTTTGTTTTAAAAGTTTCTTTTTATAGGCTTTACGTTGAGAGTAAGAGATTACATTCTCAGGATATTCTATATCCTCATACTCGAGAAGTAATTCTTTTGCTTTCATTGATTTATATGTTTCCTCATATAAATCTGGTCGAAGCACTTTAAAACTTCTAAAGAATACCTTGAATGAAGAGAATTCCTTCTCTGTGCCCTTTTGGAATTTCTTCCATATCTCTTTTATCCTCTTATTCCATGAATTCTCCTCTGCTCCTTTAAGTACCTTCTTCAAAGGTTTATGGGTATGATACATTAGAAGTGTCTCCACATTTCCGTACATTTGAGTCGCAAATAGGTTGATTTGTACTGACTGGTCCGGCCCATATACGTACTCTGACATTCGTTGAATTAATAGGAAATCGAATATTAACCTCTTGGTAATCTCCGAAGCCCGAACTACCATTGTAATAACTGGGATGTCTTCCCCGAATCGTTTTGAAAAAGTCGCAGCTATTAGACATTGTTTACCATTATCATGATGATTATTGAACATATAAGTTATATTGTAATTCTGATTATACTTATTTCTCAGTACTCTCAGTTTACTACGCAACAAGTCAAGCTTATTAAAATCTATGTAGTTATTCAATAAGCTAGTCCACTTAGTTTCTTTATAATTGAAACACCGCCCATAATCAAATTCTGGGTCTACCCATGCTTTTCGTATTTTTATAAATACGTTATACACTACTGCTACCCCACTATTAGCCATAGCTCCTTTCCCAAATAGGATTGGGTCTAATCTTAGGAATCCCTCATTGAGTTTTTCCCATGCTTCCTGTGAAGTAGCAAATTCTAACGAATGGAGGGACTCCTCCGTATTAAGTTGAAGCCCCTCTAATTTCTTATTCCAACCCGACATATAATTGGCTGATTTTTAATTGGTTACTAATAATTTGTAGTTTGTCTCCATAAATTGAGACGTTGTTTTTTAAAGAATAAACTAAATAATCCGCAAGGAGTAAACCCATTCATGGCTAAGAATCCCATATAGAGATAGAAAGCTTTTACTAATGATTCCTGAAAATCTATTTCTTTGGTCATTACTTGAGTTTGTTTCCAGGGTCTACATTTAAGGAAGTTCCTTGCTTTATTGAGTTCATATATTACTTCCCATAAATATAGCTTCTCGTTTTCATGAGATATCTCGCTCATTTCATGAAAACCTGGGGTATAAGAAACTATCTTATCATACTCTGCTCTATCCTCTCTTGCCCAATCGGTTGAACTTAATATAGGATATTTCCTTACACTTCGATGATCTGGGTACTTGATGAGTAGGTCTTTGACTCCAATTGCCATTACCTCAAATAAACTCTTGGCATCTTGATATTTTAATATATCTTCTGGCAATATATTAGAATACAAAAGCAAAGTAAAGAAGAATCCCAAGGCATCTGCTTGTTCCTCATTTGCATTTGCTAGACTGTTTAATACCTGAGTATATTCCTCTTGAGTTAAACAATCATTATTCCAACCATAGTTACGGTATATAGATACTACTTCATCGGTAGATTCGAATCCTTCGGTTAATTCCTCAATAACCCTACCAATAAAATCCTTTAGGATAACTTGGTTCTTTGGGTTATTTATATCTAAAGGATAATCTGGTAACTTCTCTATAGATTTATATCCAGAGAATTGTTCTATCCCAAGATCATACATTTCTTGTAGTATCCGTGCCTCAGTTTCTTCTACCTGAGGCACTTGTTCATTTATATTCCTTATGTCCACTATTTTATGTTTTGAGATGAACCAAATCCTTTATCTCCTCTGCTTCCCCACATTTGTGATTCAGTATAAAACTCCTCTTGCTGAATCTCATCTGGCTCGGTAATATAAATAGGTACATGAATAAATTGTACCAGCTTTTGACCAGCCTCGATAACCTGAATTTCTTGAGAAGTGTTATATATCCCAATATGTATCTCTCCAACATAAGGGGAATCCACTATCTCGGCAGTAAAGATTAACCCTTTCTTAGTAGCTATACCAGATTTGTTTGCTGCCATTAACATAGATGCAGGAGGTTCTAGCAAACCTTTGATACCCGATGGGATAAGTATACGATGACCTGGTTTTAAAGCTATATGCCTTACAAAGGCTTCACCAAAAGGAACATCTAAATCATAACCTTCGGAGTCGAATTCATTTTTAGAATGAATATCCTCAGGATATAAATCAGTTGGTACATAAAAATCTAACCCAGCATCATTTGGGTTTGCTCTGTTGGGAGATACTACCTCCCTTACTTTGATAAATCTAAATCTGTTCATAATATATTACATTTACGTAAAAGTTGTCCAAAGGTTAATTTCTCGGGTCTAGAAACATGTACTCCCAATGAATTACACATCCTGATTACATCGGTAGAACCCTCCATACATAAATTAGCAAGTACATCTTCTTGCTTTACAAAATAGTTTGGGTTGTTAAGGTATACCTTGAACATAGCCCATATCATCTCTATTGGTTTCATTATTTAGTACACTCTTTATAAAGTTCTCTAATACGTTTTCTTGGTACTTCGAATTTCTCAATGGTTTTGGTAATAACCTCTTTTCTGTCTTTCCCTTTCCGAATCAAGCCTCGGATGTATTTCTTGATACCAACGGTATCTTCAAGTACATCTAAATCCTTGTATTGATTCTTCTGTTCAAGTTCTTTCCTGGTGATGTTCAAGTTCTGTGACATCTTGAATGCACATAATTCTGAGTCTCCGCATAGTTTACAGTCCTTAGTTGATAAATCATATCTAATACCAAAGCAAGGGTCTCCATTAGTCCCCAGAGTACTTACATCTATGGGAGTAAGAATATCTTGCTTCGATAAGTCAGGAAGTTGTTTCTTTTTCTTAGCCATTATATATCCTTTTTACGTTTATAATAAATGTATATCTCACTGTTATCTTCTATCGGAACATAGGAATAACCCATGTTATTAATAAATAGTTCCCTGAGTTTATATAATTCTTGGTATGAATTTCTATCATGACTCTCTTGACATACTTTGACTACCATACCATTACTCCAGTACAGATAGAAATAATGAGTAAAGCATTCGGGAGTATTTTGAGAAGTTTCCAAGCTTGATATCCATATCAAATCTCTACAGTTGAATACATGTTTAGGGTTGGGTACCTCCCCAACAACGAGAGACTTAAACCATTCTTTAATCTTCCTCATCATAAGTGTAATTAATATGTTTACAATTGGGACAGACCCATTCTTTGAAATGCCATCCTTTGATTTTCTTTTTAGTGTTATTGGGTTTTCCTTAAGAGTACCCAGCAATAAATACCTGATGCAGAGATTTGAATTATCCTCCAACCATCTGATAAGAGAGTAGTTAGTTTAGTATCATCTTCATCTCTGATACATATTAGTTTATCATTATTCATAATGCCTATATGCTTATTAATTGTAATCTTCTTTTCCTCCTACGGAGAAAAAGTAAATACTCATAGTACTTCTAGTTAACTCTTAATAAGGCTATGGTTAGGATGTTTCTTCCATAGCTTATCTAACAGTATTACTTTCAATTCTTGTCTCTGATAATATTGCTTCCGATGTTTACCGTGCCTATCTAAATAATTCCCGGGATAGTGAAGGTCATCAAGGTATACCTTATTTTTAGATTCATCGGTTCTTACCAAACGACCAAGGAATTGAATGGATTTTTCTTGTGAATCCATACTTGCGGTATTGAGTAAGTACTTAAGCTTAGGAAAGTTTTTACCTCGAGCAATGATTGTAGTTGATACCAGGATGTCTATTTTACCTTCTCTAAAATCCTTCATTATTTGTTGTCTTAATTTAGAGGAAGTATTAACATGCACATAGGCAATATTATAGGCATCGCCCAGTTTCTTTTTAAAGAACTTATATAGATTTTCACAATGTGCAATATGCTTGCATACTACGAGAGCAGGGTATCTGCCTTGATTAAGGTTCCATAGTAATCTATTATAAGCCATTAACCAAGCTGTATAACAATTGGTGATTGAATCATCGTATATTTCCTTATAGGAAATACAATCAGATTCCCAATTACCATACCAGGGTTTACCAGGTACCATCTTTACAACGATTTTTGTTGAGTAACCCTTTTTGATAGAATCCTTGAGTTTGAACTCAGCAAGTACTTTACCAAAGAAACATTCTAAGTTCATATTCTTAACCCTATCCTTAGCAAGCTTACTCATATAAATCGTACCAGATAATCCTATACGAATTCTGGTATTAAATAACCGAGTGATTACATTCTGATATTGCTTACTACCTCCTTGGTCAGCCTCATCTATAAGTACCATATCTATTTGAGATAACTCTTTTTGATAGAACCTCATATTACGAGAAATAGATTGAACCATACCTATAGTAAAGTTACTCCAGTTTAAAACCTTGCCTTGAACAAAAGTGATATCTTCTCCGGGAAGATATTGCTTAAATTCTTCTCTAGCTTGATTTAACCAATCCGAATCATTAGTTATTAGCAAAGTCTTTAACTGCTTCTTATAGGATAAATACAAAGACGACATAATAAGTGTGTTATGAGATATGAATCCATTAGATAGGTAATTATGATACTTAGGTATCTCCATATCATAACATGGGTATTTATCTAAGATTTCTATCTTATCTATTTTATCCCAATAACAATTACTAGAAATATTTAGTAATTCTGTAGCTTTATCATTATTAGAGCCTAAGAATTCTACTAAACAATTAAAAGCAGTTAAAGTTAATCTATTATGATGACTTACCTGTGTACTTATAACTCTACCATAGGTTTTTCTAAACTTACCTTTCTCTTTCCAAGAAAGCTTATCATAAAGTTCTTTAGCAAAATTACTAAAAGGTAATTTATTACTGTAGTTATTCCGTTGAGAATTGCTAGGAATACATTTTCTTTCAATCCTCATGGGTATTATTTCTAGAAACTCATCATAAAATTCGCTATGAATAGTTATTCTATAAGCTATACTCTCTTTACCATTACATGAAGTCTTCTTGGGTTTAAGACAACAAGCTATTCCTAAAGATAATAAAGCTTGTTGTACTCTACGAGCATTTTCAAGATTTACAGTAGTAAAAGATAAGGATCTTCTACCATGAGATGATGAATTATGTCCATCTGTATCAAATAAACCTGCTATATAATTCCTTAAGTCATCATAAGAAGCCTGAAGAATCTTATCGGGTATGTACTTTTCATGGGCAGTACCAATTAATTCTGGATATTCCTCTTGAAGTAGTTTAGCAAAATTAGTATCGGATTTAGATATATGAAAACCTTTAAATCTTTTGTGGGGTTTTATTTCTATAGGAGTTTTACAGATTTCATCCATAGTAGCTTTAACTACTTCGGCTACTTCTATATCTTGACCCGATATAGATATATTTATTTGATTTTTAGAAACTTGATGAATATGACCATCTCCGGATAAAGCTCCCAAAGTATAGCTAAGGTTTTTACCTATGGTATTTTTAGAATGAGTATATTCTAAGGAGATAGGTAAACAATCCCCTTTCTTTAAATCCTTGACATATACCCATTGTAGATTATCTCCATAATAAGTATATAATCTGTGATTTTCATATCCACAGATTAGAGTATAACCCTGAGAAGTAGTTATCTTTACTACCTTAATCTCATTATAAACTCCTGCATGGGGTTTTACTAATACACCTTCTTTAGTAAGGACTTTACCTTTATATCGTATCTTACCTGTTTCAGAAACGATTTTTTCTATAGGTAATAACCCATCCTCAGTATGTATTAGGGTACCCTTACCGGTGCATTTACCTGCATTAACCGTGTAATCCAATACTCCGATATGAAATGGTTTACCTCCAATCGTATTATTAATTACAGCCTTGACTGCTTTCCCCTGTTCTGGTCTTAATTTATATTTGCCTATCTTCGTAACAACTTTACTGACTTTAGGTAAAGGTTGACGCATATCTACAACTTTAGGTTTAATTCCCATCTCAATACACATATCGTATACTTTGGGAAGTAAACCTATTTTAAATTGCCCAGTCTTGGTGATGTAATGAATCTTACCGTCCCAATTCTGCATACCTCTTTGCCTTGTACGTAAGTAGAAAGCATTCGGATGTCGAATGGCAAACTCATTATAAAGTTTCTGTGCGAACTTAAGAGGTAAGTCAAGTTCGCACATATTACCATTCTGAATAATTATCTTACTCATACTAATCTTTTATTTTATCCCAGAGACTTCCCTCTACTTGAGGCTCATCATCCAGGAGTTGTTTACTCTTATTCTTATATAAGTATTTATTATATCTTTCAATGGCTTTATCATTGTACATCTGACTTGGTTCTGGTAAACCATTACACCATGCAAGAGATTCGAATTGGGCATCAATGAAAGATTCGAAATCCCAATGCTTCTTTTTTAAAAAATCCCCTAACCTTACAAAGTGTATATATTTCTCTGGTTGATTCTCATAAGATTCATATATGCCAGTTGCTTTAGCAATCTTACCTATAAAGTAATCGTGTATCTCTTTAGTAAGTTTTAAATCTGAATCCTGCAATTCGATCTCGGCCGATATTTGATTAGTGATGTTCTCTTGCATAGATAATAACCTTTGCATAACATTACGATAATCAGTCATTCTCTTTAACCCAGTCTCAATGTATTTAATAAAACCTTCCCGGGTATCAAATTTAAAATCTTCACAGAAGGTATTACATATCTCTGCAAGCTTTTTACAATTTGCCCATTCTCGGGAATTACTCTCATTTATTTTACGAATTCCCCTATGCTTTAACTTTATACGAGTTGCATATAAAATATCAGCAACGAGGGCAGCATCTCCTTTAGATGCTAGTAATATGTTATTAACTCGCTTAGTATTCTTATTGTTAGAAACTAAGACTGCTCTATGATTTATTGCCTCCTTTCGAGCAATAACAAAAAAAGCCTCAACTGGGAAATTGTCTACCTCTAAGGTATTTAATATTTCCTCAAATTGAGACTTAGTTATATGGATAGATGGGGAACGTTTAGTATTCATAATCCTGAGGTTTATTAAGTACTCTATTAATGGTATTTGGGTGTAATAACAAGATACGACTTAAACTTCGTTTATTATAACCTAACCGATGTAAATACATGATACATAATATGAACCTCTATTGGTACCTACATACCAAGTAACATTTTCGGGTAAGTTTAAAGTATAATCCCTAACTTTACCATCAACCATCTCACATCTGAAAACCATATTCTTCCTTGGTTGGGGTTTTTCAAACCAACTTACAACTGGGAAGAAATATCCCATAATTAAAAGACCTGCCAAAACTATCATGGTCTTAACTACATAATCGATTATCTTCATATCATTAATATTTTAAGTTATATAATATAATAGGTAATCCTTACTCCAAAGAGTTTCTGATTTGAATTCTATGAATAAAGTTATAGAGTGTTTTACGTGACACCTTTAACCTTTTACTAATGTATATCCTACTATTACCTAAACTCAATAACCTATTTAATCTTCTCAATTTTCTATCAGAAATTTTAAAGTTCTCCCAATTAGGATTTTGAATAGTTTTAAATGATTTCCTTCTCTGTTCGAAAATCATTTGTTGTATATTCATACTATGTGTACCCCATTGAAGATTCCTATAAGGGTTATTTAAAGGATTATTATCTAAGTGCATTACTTCATTAAACTTAGAAGGATTAGGATTATATACATATACTAAAGCTACCAACCTACTAATACTCAAATTATAACCTCTACCGTCCTTATAAAGTTTTACCTTAACTCTGGCCTTTTTCGAAAGCCTTAGTTTATGCCATTTACCAAACTTATAAGGAGATCTTTCTATCCGTCTTGAATATAATTTTCCATCTCTAGTAATATGGTAACCTATAAAACCTGGTACATTATCTTCCATCATAATGAGTTTTTAAGTTTAATTAATCCCTGATAGGTAGCATATCTAGTTTCATAAACTTTTTTAAGAACGGCTTTCCTACCTAAATCGTTTACATCCCTATTATCCTCAAAAAGAACTAACTTCACTTTCTTGTATTGTATAAGTTTTAAAGCCAATTCTATAGCATACTTTTGAGCATCAAAATCTAATAGAATTATATACCGTTGACAAGGTGCTTTTATTAATTCGTTTAGTTGATATTTAGATACAACTTTGCCCATTGTGGCAATTCCTCTATCTCCAATAGTAAGGGCATTGAGTGCACCTTCACAGATGTATACCGACCTATACATCTCCAACGCATCATAATTAAATATGATAAATTCTTTGCCAACTCCTGTGATATCTTTGTTAGGGTTGTTATACCGAGGACCTTGCCCGATAACATTTCTCGCGTTATAATATCTAAGTTGTCCTCTGTAATAAAAGGGTATAATGAGGTACCCAAAGTAAGCCCCCTTTGTCGCATAGCCAATTCCATGCTTAGACAACTCAGAGATGACAAAGCCACGGCTCTTGACATATCCTCTAATGCTTTTTGCAACTTGTGACTGGCCAAGGTTAAGGATTCTAAATCCTTCGGGTAAGTACAAAGGCTTAGCTTCTGCAAGTTCAACCTTTTCTTCGTGAAATTCAAGCTCATCAAATTGGCCATTGTTCAAAAAATTAATTAGTTCATGGTACTCAGTAAATCCTTCTATGTCCATTATTAGTTGAACAGGAGAAGGATGGGCATTACATCTAAAACAATTGGTTCTATACATTGATAAGTTAACTCCCATTTTTAATTCCCTATGACAGTATGGGCATACTGGGAGTTTCATCCAGCCATGTTTATAATCAAAAGCACCTAATCTCTTGATGAAATAAGTTTTGAGCTTAGACTTAAACTGATTTGTTATTTTCATAAACTTCTATTTAAGTAGTGACTAATACTAGCTTTACTTAGCTTATACTTTTCTCCCAATTCTTTATTGGAGTAACCCTTGGCTTTATCCCTAATTAACTCTCGTACCCTATCATGTCCTAATCTATATCTCTTTTTAGTTTCTTTAACGTATCTATGAATATGGGTTATATTGTATTTCTGTTTTAGTTCCTTTATAGTAACACCGTTTAAATAATCTTTATTAAGATTAAGTATATCCTTTCTAGATATGGGTACTTTACCTTGAGGTCTAAATCTATTATCCCTGATACACTGTTGTATATTTTCTTTCTGTGTACCCCAATAAAGATTAGTATGTATATTATTGCAAGGGTTATTATCTTTATGACATACATGAGGTTTACTCTCTGGGTTAGGTACCCAAGCTAAGGCTACTAATCTAGAAGCCTGAATCCTTTTATGTTTATTACTATCTCTTAATATATGATATATCCTACCCCGATTGAGGGTACCTTTTAATAACATCCATACTTTTCTTTTAGGGTAGTATCTATATAACCTACTTCTCTTAGAAATATAATAATCTGGCCACCCTACTATATTAGAGATTAACTTTCTTTTAGATATCACCTGATTTCTTCTCATACTTTTCTTTATTTGCAGAGGGATTATCTTTAGAACTCTTCATCATAGAATCTAATACTCCAGAATACACTTCATCATATTGTTTACGTTGTTCCCTTGTAAATTCCGTACATCTTTGCCTTTCGACATCGCATTTGAATAATGCTCTACCGGAAGGAAGACCATCCCTTTGTACTACTATCTCAGCTCGAAGAATATTATCTTTCTCTTCTTGCTCAGTAGAGTTAAGACCCATGATAACCTGGGCATTACGAACAATGGCAATTGAACCAGATATATCATTCTCATCATATCTAGTAAGCCTATGCTTTTTACCTTCACGGGTAATGTGATGGGCAGTCCATATAATATCTAAATGTAATTCCTCTGCCAAGTTCTGAAGGTCTACATATACATTAGATATTCTTTCGAAATCTTCCCTATCCCCCGCTATTGATGCAAGTTTACCAGCGTAGTCAACCATAAGAACTTTAATATCGATTCCTTGATTACGAAATTGAATTATCTTTTCCCTTATATAAGTGGTATTAGTAATCATTGCTGGTACACGCTCAACTACTAATTCAACTCCAAACCTTGCAAGTTTCCTTAAATGCTTTGCCTCAAGTTTATCATACTCACCAGAGTATAATTCCTTCTTAGTTTTATTGATACTGGATTGAATAAAACGGTCCATGATTTGTTCTTGGCCATTTTCTGTATCAATATATAATACTGACTTCTTCATTCTGAGATAACCTCTTGCAAGGTTTACCATAAAGAAGGTTTTCTTTGCCTTGGGTTTATCGAGTATTACATTAACGGAATGCTCTGGATAACCTCCTGCATTAGTTAGTTCATTCAACTGCCTAAATGGGCAAGGTATAACTGAAGGTTCTGATTGTCTTCTAAACTGTCTCTCAGTAATATCCCGAATCATATATAAGGGTTCATCCTCTTTCTTAGGTTTACTTTTCTGAAGTACCTTTTCAATCTTCCTTGAATATTCTTCGTATTGTTCGAAGTTATCCAAATCGAAGGAATCATTTAAGTTCTTCATCTCAACATAAGTAGAGAACTGATATATCTTTTCTTTTATATAATCAGAATCCGATAGGGGTATATGATAGAGATTACTTATTAGTTTATTGATATTGGGTATATCATCTTTAGTTACCAAATCCACATAGGTTTTAGATTCTAGTAACTCTTTTAATACTTCCTTTAAGATATTCTCGGAGGGCATTCTGCCTTGCTTCTTAAAATATTTTGATATACCCTCGAAGATAAGGGAGTGTTCTATGAGAACCAGGTAATTGGATTTAATCCTTTTGAGTACTAATCCTCCTTCCTTATCTTTTAAAACAAACCTGAGTATCTCGAACTGAAACTCAGGAGAAAAACTGAACTTGATGTTGTCTTTAAATTTCTTCATATCTATATTGCAATATTATATAAACTAATAGATTTTGATAGTACCGAGAGATAGTTCTAAGTATGTTGACATCTATCTAGAAACTACTAATCCACTACCTTAAGCTCCCGAATATTTAATATTATTATTTTATATAAGAAAAAATACTTATATTTGCATAACGAATATTTAAAAACATGGGAAAAAGTAAAGGAAATAACGGTTCAGAGCTTCATCGATTAAAACCTATGCAAGAATATGATGAAGCTACTTTCAACAGACTTTATAAAGTTTGTAAGCCAGTAATTAGAAACCTTACCAGACAGATTGATTATAAACGGTTTAATCTTACACCGGATATTATCCAATCTTATTTCTGGGATAAGATGTTATTTGTTTTCAACAAATACTATGGTGAATGTACTGAAGAACATCTTAAAGCAAGAATCCTTGCATCACTTAGTACATTCAAAAATAAATTGCTTCGTTCTGCATACGGAGAACAGGCAGAGTATAATCAAAGCCTCTTTAAACTCGATGACTTATTCGATAATGATAAAGAATTAGAGGATGATAGTGAAGAAGAGAAAGCTAAATCTGAAATGCTCGATATGATGTATACTTATATGAAGGATAAGCTTTCTCCAGATGCCTATCTTTTGTTTGAGGTATTAATTACTCCTCCCCCTTTTATCAAGGAAAGGCTTGAAAATAGTACTCGAATAACTAATATAATGCTTATCGAATTTTTCGAAATGCCTAAGACTAATGAGTCTATGAGATACATCTCGGAACTTAGACAAGATATACAATATTGGGAAGACCGAGCTAAAGAAGAACTTAAGTATTAACACAAAAGAAAAGGGGCGTTTCCCAACGTCCCTCTCCCAATTAATTTTTACTACGCAAAACACAGATTGTAAACAAATGTTTACTCTTAAACAATACAAATAATACACATGAGTTTTAATACTACTAAATAACTAATAACAACTTTATGATGATATTCTTTGGATATATCGTAATGTAATAGTCGGTGGCAATTTCTCAATATCCAAAGTTTCTACCGAAGTTTCTTGTAAGAAAGATTCCCCTAATAGGTTCCAGCTTACTACGATAGCACCATTTTGAATACCCTTGGTAGGAGTTCCTCTACCGAAATCTCCATTCAATCCCGTCTCCCTATTAAAGAAAGATTGAGGACGAACGTTCTCCCATTTATTGGCATCATCTTGTTTACCTTTAGATACACCAAGAGCATGCCTATGCTTAGGAAGGTCATCGCCTTTAATTGAGATTAGGAAGTTGCCTTTAGTTGGAGTATAGTAATCCCCAACATTCTGTAGCATTACTTCATCTCCAATCTGAACTCCTCCAGCTTGGTAACCAATAACTATTCTACCAGCTGCCTTAGTATATTCTGCCCAGCCATCCGGTATTACATCGGCTTCCCAAAGGATGATAGAACCTATTGGTAAGTTAGCAGTACTCAGAGATTCAGAGAATTCTTTTCTGATAGCCTCAATTTGACTATCAATGTATTGCTTGATATTTAACTTAGTACCCGATTCATCTACTACTGGAAAGCCTGAATTTATCTGTTCTACTCTTTTCACTGATTCCTTCATCATACTCTGGGCAGCAGTAGTATAAGGGATTTCTTGAAACTTACCCTGATAGGGTACGATAGCAAAGTTCTCATTTCGTTTAGTCATTGCATCAGTACCCTTACCATATACTCCGATAAGAACAACGGAAGTTTTATTATTAGAGTAATAAGGGCAAGCACTCTCTACCATCTCTAGAAGATTGCTATAGGTCATATCATAATTGGAATATATATCATTATTAATGATATCCGGTGTACGATTTTCTTCGGCAATCGGATAATAAATATCCAGAGACTTTTTGAACAATGTGTAAAAGCTTTCGGAGGATTCATTCCAATAAGCTACGAAGTCTACGGGGTTATCTACAGGTTCGGAGATAGTAGTGTGTACTGCAAAGAGTAATACCTCTTCCGTTGAACCTTGGATACCTTGGATGTTCTCAATGGTAATAGTTTGTTCATCAGATATAAATACATACCCATCCCTTGAAATACACCCAAAGTTTACATCTGGCAATTCTCCATCTTCTGAAGCCTTTGCCATATACCTTGCCATAATCCTATCCTTGATTACATTGGCATACTTACTTTCAGCAACTCCCTGAGGAGATACCACTAACTTGTTACCATTTATGGTAGCTGAGCCAAATCCACAGAATGGTCCTAAACCAGAAGGAGCAGCAATTGCCTCTGCTGCTTCCTTTGATTTAATAATACCTTCATACTTAAAGTACGTCTTCATTGTCCTTAGTATTTTTAAATTGATTCTTTTGTTCTGACATATCTTTAAATGCTTCACCTACATCCTTGAACTTTAAGGTTAACAATTTAAAGAGTATTCTCCATATACTATACCGTTTCTTAATACCATGTATTTCACAGATGTGTCCATATATACTATCTACTTCGAAACAGTAGCATATTACCATAACCGTTATTGATACCACTATTGGGTTCATCCCATAGGGTTCTCCAATAGCTTTACCAAGTACAGCACCAAGTAGAACATAGCAGATATAATCTACTATCTTGTTTAGAGTTCTTCTTCCAGCTCTAGATTTTCGAATTTCGATTTTCTGTAACCTACTTGCAGATAACCCAAACCATAAGTCTGATAGGATTAGAATTATTGCAAGAATTATCATCCATCTCAAATTATACAAGATTTGTGTACACTCTCCCAATATACCCACAGCGAATGCCTTGAATAAAGACTGAGTTGTGGTTTCTGTTATTCTATCGATTGTTGAATTTATCATTGTTCTACTATTTGCCAAGATTGATTACTGTAAGTTGTAATGGTAAAGGTTTTCTCTGAGAGGTCATCATGTTCCCATTCTAACTTTTGAGGACTAACACTTAAAAGGTCTGCATCTACTACGGTGAACTTAGTTCTCTTCGAAGTATCTACCACTGATTCGAATATATACTCTCCAGCTTGTGCAGTTACAAATTCATAACCAGCACCACCTGCGTCATAAGTAGTTACTTTACCAACTTCCCTTATTCGACTATCGAAGTCAGGTTTATTAGAAGTACACTTGATTAAAGTAGATACTTGTTTAACATTCCCCTTTAGTTCTGCATAAGTAGGAGTACAAGAAATCTCGATGATTGTAGGATAATCTTCCAGTATTACTTGACATCTTAATGAAGAACCATCATCTGCCACAAAGGTATAAGTCCCAGCCTTGGTAAGAACAATTTCCTCATCAAGGTTATAGGTTTCCCCGTTCTCATCACAGGTAGCAGTACCACTTACATTGACCCCATTTTTCGTTTCCTCAAGATGGAACTTACAAGCAGACTTCTCACCCAGTAATTGGTATACTGCATAAGTATCATCTATCTGGTCTTCTGGTAATGCCCAGTTGGGTTCTTTCCAATGACTGTCTGTAGCATCCGAAGGTACTATCTTTAACTTGTTCTGATATACTACTAGAGAGTTATTAACTACCAGAGTAGTCTTAGCAGTAGGATAAGCTACTGACTGGAAGGTATAAGTCCCTGCCCTATTTGCAGTATATACATATCCATTCTGAGCATCAAAGGTTTCTCCAGTTTCAATTACCCTTACTCTATAATCATCACCATTACCAGAGATACGTTGTATCTTTACGGTAGTCTTGGCAGAGCCATTGAATAATGTAACTGTTGGTGGGCTAACCATAATTCTATATACTGCAGTCTTACCAGATACTACTTCGAATATACCTACACCTTCATCTGTTTCCCTTTTATCCAGTGTACATTTAAACTTATAAGTACCATAACTATTAGCAGTAAACTTATCCCCGTTCTTAAACAACTTAGTATCACCAATTAGCTTACAGTATAGTTCACCAGTAAATGATTCTGGATAATTAGATTCAATGGTAAGAGTAGTGGTAGCATCTTTAATACTTTGCTTATCCCCAACTCTAAATTCAGAAGGTGTACATCTTACCTTATATGTAACCTCTTCTCGAGTTACGACAAAAGAAGTTTGCTTCACTGGGAACTCTACTACCTCGAATATATAGGTACCTGGTTCGGAAAACTCCCAAGTTGAACCAGAGACTTTCACTATATCCGTACCAGATAATCGTACATTACAAGTTTTCACTGTACCCTTATAAGATACATTTACCCTTACTACTGTACTTACTTTTAGGTTAGTAGGAGTTATCTTTCCAGTAATTGGGTCGCAAGTAATAGAATATACTCGATTATAGGATTCTTGATTAACGGTGATTTGGGTTACCTTAGTAGGGTCTCCCACACTTCTAAAATAATAAGTACCTGCCCTGGGTATGTTAAAGATAGAACCACTTTCATGTTTGGTGTAACCCCAGTTTACGTTATCACTGGATATCTGGTACCTTAAGTCAGCATTTACCCAATCTGAAGTTACTGTTACCCTCACTGGTACTTCATATACTTCAGAAGTAATCAAATTGGGTTGGTCTGGATTTACTAACTCGGCTTTAATAGTATACCCATCATTTACGGTAAACCCATATTGAATATTGAAAGATACATGATAGGGTATGAACCTTTTAAAGAAAGCCTCTACAGCTTCTCTAAATTTTCTAAAAGCTGCCGAGTTCGAAGTATATCCATGACCTGTAAGTCTAAAGGTTACTGGTATACACTGAGAACAATCAAAAGTATTATCGTAAGTATACTTATCGTCATACTGATAGTATTGGTCAAAGTGTGGATTGCCTTTTACCCAACCATCATAGCTATCTGCTTTTGCAGGGTCTGTTACTACGCAGGTTAATCCATACAACCTCATCATTATCTCGAAGAACTCAGAGGTGCCTCTTATTTTAAAAAGAGATATTGAGTACTTCAATATGTTTCTTACTTGAGTACTGGTTAATGTAAGGGGTCCTTCCTTTGGGATTATCCAAAGCTTTGATAGTTCTTGGAGTTTACTATCAGAGTAGAACCCATTAAAGTACTCTGCCCATTTCTGTGCATCTATAGTGTTCCCATAAGCAAAGGGCATTTCTCCAAGAAATTGCCAAAGGAAATTGAGGTACATATCTGGTGCCTTATCTATATCAATAATATCCAGAATGTTCTCAATGTCCTTCGTAATATAATCTTCAAAATGCTCTCCACAAATTTCTAGAAACCTCTCTAAGATGCCTTTGCCATTTACCTTATAAGTGTCTTGGTCCTTATATTCGAATGGTAAAAAATCAATTAGATTTTTAAGGTTCACCATTTTTATACGATTTCATTTACTGTTAATGTTAACTGTGAAGCATTTTCGAATACCGGTAAGTTAAAACCTGGGTCTTCATAATCATGGTTGGGTTCTGATACCGTAATAGAATACCGATAGCCCGATTGATAGCTGTTGTTCTGAATGTCCAAAGAGAAATCAAAACCATTAGCTTTATCGATAATCTGGATAGAGCTACCAACTGAGCCAGTAGTTACATAACCATTTGATACCGAACGTACTGTAAAGGTAGTTGAGGAATTAAAGGTTATGTAGTAGGTCATAGAACCCTTTGCCTTGTTTAATTTAAACTGGCCCAGGTTTAGTTCCTTATTACCATAAAGGGTAGTGGGCCATGGTTTAATATAAAACTTGGTAAGGTGAAGGTAATCTACGGTTGATAAGTTATCTATTAGGGCATATATATCTGATACCCTTACGCTTCCACCTATCTGAGCTTGCTCTGGAGAATAGGCATTGTATAATGCTGTAAGAATTTGAGTTTGTATCTCTGCAGTCTTATAAGACTTCTTACCGGTAACACCCATCTCTAGAATAATCTGAACCTTGCCTGCAGATTTAACCTTCAACCAAGTAGTCATAGGAGCCCTTTGGGATAATAAATTATATACCCTATTAATTAATTCAGAAGAAGCAACTGCTCCACCATCTGGGATAATATATACGGTAAGCTTTCTACCGCATTCATAATCGGCTTTAGCTTTGTTTACCCCATCAACTAACATAGCTAAACTTTCAAAGTCCTCCTTAGTAATGGCTACTCCCAGAGTCTTTACACTCAAAGGTATATGTTCCTTGAGCATTGTAAAGTTCTCATAGTTTGAACCTCCTCCAGCATCATAAGCATTACTTACAGTAGCATCAGTGATTGAAGAAGAAATGATTGAGGGTACGGATGTAATAGTATTACTCTTTACGTTACCCTGAGAACCATTGGTTAAATAGAATACTACATTGGTTATCTTTGCACCTGCTGCAGGTTTCTTACCGAAAGTTCCATCCCCAAACATTATGTAAGGGTTAAGAGCTTCATCTACTGAAACCATAAAGTGTTTATCCGTTGGCTTTGATTTTGCAAAGGTATCTACCAATACCCAAGTTTCTCCACCTATCTGTAAAGACATAGAGCCCTGTTCATAGTACTTACCATTAGGCAATGTACCAAGGTGAACTATTACCCTGTCTCCAGTAGGTATTAGCATATTATTAAGAGCACTTGCAGTATATTTCTCATGTTGAATTATAGGTACTTTACATGTGGTTACATTTGAATACCAAGTTACATCTCTAGCAGATAACCAAGAGTTACCACTGGAATCCGTAAATAGAGTTCCTTGAGGTATGGTTAATTTAGCTCCAATGGAATTACCAGTAATACTTCTGGATAAGATTACATCTACTGTAGCAGCAATCGCTGCTCGAGCATGATAATCTACCAGAGCTCCATGTTTAACTACCGAATCATACCTTCTTGCAGTAGATAGGAAGGTTTCTCTTGCCATATTATCTACATAATAGTGAAGTACTTCGGCAATTGCCGCAAACAATGAGAGGATGATAATTAAGATATTCCCCTCCGAATAATCCGTTATGAGTTTCTGACCTTGAGGATCCTTGAGCCCCATAAGGGATTCAACCAGCTTGGCCTTAATCTGTTGATAAGACCTCTGGTATGGGTTAAGCCATTTATTTGTGATTCCCATATTATTGTGTATTTAATGAATTATCCGACCGGTCATAGGTGATATCGAGGTACTGACTAGAATTTGTTCCATTTACTACATATGTTACTTCTATGTGTATTTTTGCATCAACTCTAGTAACGGTGATATTTTGGAAGGTTATCCTTTGTTCCCAAGCACCTATGGCCTGTTTTAAAAACTCTTTAATTATAAAACTTAGGGCTTGTGAGTTTGGTTCCTCAATACATTGCCATAGTTTACTACCAAAGTTTTCCTGTCGAAATCTCTGGCCTATCATGTAATATAATATCGAACTTATATTATCTCTGATAAGTTTGAAATCCCCATTTACTGGGTACCAACCTCTTTCACCCTTTTCATTAGTTGTAAGTTGGATAGGATAAGTTACACCTATACCAACTAAGTCTGTAAAGTAATTCTTTTCCATTAGTGTATGCAGGTTTTATCCTCATAATCGTCTACAACGAATTGTGAGAAAGGTTTAGTTACTTGAGTTACTGTAGGACCTGAAGAACCTGGTCCAGTAGTTACACCTGAGTGTACATGAGAATTGAACATACTGCGAAGTTGTTCTAGTTCTTGGATAGTTTGATTTAGTTTTTCGGTTAATTGAAAAATATTGATTACTCCACCATTTTCTCCAGTATTAAGTATCACTGAATCGCCAGAAGATACATTTATATCTCCCTCGGCATTTATTACTATCTCTTTCTCCGAACGAACATTTACAGGCCCATTGAAATGTAAATTGAGCTCTCCGTTATCATCATCTATAACTATTAGATTTCCTTCAGGAGTAATTATCCCCATTTTATGGGGGCCATCCAAAGGTTGAGGTATTTGGCTCATTCCCCAACCATGGTATTCCCAGAGTGGTTTAGTTGGATCTCCAAATTCAAAAGTAACAAATACCGTATCTCCCACTTTAGGAGCTAAGAATTTAAAACCTGAACTAATTGAACCATGTTGTCCTTTAGGATATGCCCAAGCAAATACTCCCCCCATTACCTCTGGAACACATACCTTTACTCTATTCATATGTTTCTCTACATCGTCATTATCAATAACAATGCCTCGATAAACAGAGTAATACCGACCAAGACCCTCTAAGCCTTCGTCGGTTATTATCTTTGCTGTTTCGTAACTCATACCCTTATTTTTCTACATAGATTTGACTTGCAATTCGCTTATGCCTTTTAGCTATGTCTCGGTATACTCGATTAGCTATGGCCATATAATTAAACTTAACCCCATAATCTTCAGGCACTTGGATTTGTTTAACTGATATCTTACCAGGAATTAACTTACCCTTAGAGGTAACTGTATTACCTGTAGATAACACTATACCCTCTGCCAAGGCTTGGGGATTATCGGCATTTACTTCAGTATAATAAGCCTTCTTTCGAATAAACTCAGCTTGACCCCTGATATCAATTATGTCTCCCTTATCATTCAAGAAATGTTCATTATAGTATACTTTCTCATTATAAGTAAAGTTAAGATTAAGATTCTGAGAAGTACTTAAAGCTTTTTTATCTTGACCCTTTGTAGTTTTAGCATTAGCTTTAGCATCATTAGCTACGATATTTTGAGTAGATAAATCAGTTTTAGAAGTTACAGAACCAGACTTGGAATTGTTCTTTACTAATTCCATATTAGTTATATACCCTTGACCGGCATCCATAGAATGAGTACACTGTTTTATATACCAAAGCCCTGACCAACGTTTCCCTACATTATCTATTCGGATTATTTGAGAAGTTGCTAGCATAGGTCTACCTACTACCTGAAGTTGACATACTAACCTTTTCTCAGTTTGCTTTAAACCACCATTGGCATTAGCATTAGCTGCCCAAGCATACTTATCGGCACCACCATATCTACTGAATAGGTTATGGTAGAGTTTATAAATCGGAACTTTAAGGTTTACCCTTTTCATATGTCTTACCTTAACCCTCTTACCATATTGACCTTGACCATAACCCTTAGTAGTATCAACTTCCATATCGGATAATACTTCAGTATAAGGGTCTTTCTTTAAAGCTTCGAAACCTCTCTCTGAAGCAGGTAATATTCCAGCTTGAAAATTGATACCAGAAGCTATACCCGCTCCTGCTTGTTTAGAGGTATAACCCTCTGGGTCATAATCTAAGGGGTCTACATACTCTTCTACCATAAATTCCATACCATCTTCATCTTCGAAAAGATACATTTCGCATTCTAATAGCTTCTTAAGATTAGCTTCTAACTCTTTACCATTCTTAGAGTTTCTTAGCACTTGCTTAAGGGCATTCTTCTTATCATCAGGTAACTCGTTGGCTGCTTGATTAATGGTAGCTCGTACTTCTTCGGTAGACATTTCATCAAATCTCCTTTGCTTACCTGCTTCATAAGCACCTACTGGACCCACTGCTTCATATTCTTCTACTCTCTTTTTATATTCTGCAGTTTTTTCCATGTTATACTGAAGCTGAGTGTCCCAAGCATCCATTACCTCTGTAGGAGTAGTAGGATGACTTCTATAATCTTCAAACCCATTGCCAGTAATATTAGACACCATAAGGTTATCTACCTGAGCCACAGGAGGTCTTAAAGCTAATGGAGGTTTATCCTCTGGCTCATTTATATTAGTTGATAATACCGATAAATCTTTACTATCTGGGTCTAGAGATGGAGCTAATACTGCTTTAACTCTTTTAGTTATTTTCTGAGTAGCAAAAGATACTCTAAGTACTTCCCCATTCTCTCCTTGATATGTATAAGTACATACCGGTTCTTCATGGAATTTCCGATTATGTATATAGATAACACCATCCCTTGAATCCACATACCATGGCCCATTAGTATACCCTTTCATCTTCTGTTCTAATTGAACTAAGACGTTCTTGCCCACTAATCCAAAGTCACTATCAATTAAAGCTTTCAAGTCTTCTGGCATAGCTACTTCTGCTACTCCACTGTATTTGTTAGCATAGAGTACTTTACCAGTAGTAGTACGGGTATTTTCTGTGGGTACTTGTAGTGACTCGTATACTTTATTACTTATTATCTGTTGTTCCATTACTGAAATATTTCTATGATTACACCAGTAGCATTCCCACAACCATTGTCTAAATAGGTAGATAATTTATAACCTTCCATGTCCGAATGAACATAAGCAGGCTGATATCTTAAATCCCCTGAAGAATCAATGCACTTAATAGTTACATGAGTACCTGTAGAATCGAATACGGCTTCGAACTCTCTTACCTTAATTATTTTTATTGGCCCAGATATAAATTGGCCATCAGGGTATATATATCCCCATTGAAGACAAATGTTTTGGTTCTCTTGAATCTCGGCAATATCTACAGTATCAGGATTACCCGTATCGAAAGTAATGGTAGCCAAGTTTTCTTTTTCTTCATCATATCTATAACTCCAGGTACTTATATACGCTCCAAGGGGTATACCTGTAATGGGATTCATTATAGGCATACCTCCAAAATTGAAAAGGGCCAAATAAGGTTGACCCATTCCATTATATAATATAGGTTTCTGTTTAGCTGCCATAAGTCGGTATTCTTATTAGAGTTCCCATTTCTAATTCCTTAAAAGGATTCAGTATCTTATTAGCTTCAGCTATAATGTACCACTTACCAGAATCACCATAGTACCTGAAAGCAATGTTCTGCAAGGTTTCCCCCTCTTTAACGGTATGTTGAATATCGTTAGAGGATTCCGGTACTACTGGAGGTTTAGCTTCTAAGGAATAATCCCCATCGTTATACTTCAGAGCATAGGCATTATTATATGGGCTAGCCCCCTTTAGATATTGGTTAACATCAATCATATTTAATACCCCCCGTCTTTTTAAGTGAATCAGAATTTATAAAATCTCCATAGGATAAGTTATATGCACTTACTCTCTTGAAAATTAATTCTTGAGTTGCTGCTGCAGGCAATAACCTACCATTACCAAAAGTAGCTGGCTTTCCGGGTACCCTTACTCTATAACCATTCTGGAAGTTCTTCAAAGTATAAGTTGCTGAAGTAAGAATGTAGTTGTGATTATCAAATATACCGGAATCTCCCCACTCAATCTTAACAATCGGAGGGGCAGCCTGATAACCATTAGATTTAGACCATGCTTCTAATAACCTACATTTATTGATTACCTCTTCAGGATTTTCTGGGTCATTACAGTACCAAGATACATTGAATTGAATGATGTCTTCAGCACCAGTAAAGTGATACATTGGTACATTGCGGCCCATTGATTTAATGGTTGCCCATGTAGTTTCTCCCCTAAAGTCCAATTCTGGAGGTCTATTCTGTAGGGTAATATATTGAGTAGGGTTAACAGTCATGTTATATATCCTTACCTCATTCTGATATATAACATCTGCTTTAGCCTCAAAGTTTCTGTAATTAGTGGTATTCTTATTCCCTTTTGCTGGGTCTACTCCTTCACCTTCTTCTAATCTCGGAAATTGTAATTCCATTCTCCATTTAGCTTGGAGCTGTTTATTTACAACTGGGTTCTTAGACGATATCTGAGCTTCTCCCATTACTCCATTGGGAGTATAGAGTTTACCCTTTTGAGCATCATCTTTGGGAAGAGTAGAAAGAGTTCGATTGAGTAATATCCGAGCTCTCCATAGCTTATTTAAGGGACCAGTAAGAACACCTGCCGTATCTCTTGTAAGGTCATTGTATTTTTCAACAACCTTACCTGCTGCTTTATTTAATACTCTAGCCATAGTGTTTTTAATTTTATATTCCCATTACAAATGCTGCTCCAGTAAAATCTTGTTGAGAACCTGGAGCATAATCTCCAACTGCTTGACCATCTACTGAGATATTGATACGAGAATCTCTCATGCCTTCCTTGATAGCTAATCTAACAGCATTAATAAATCTCTCTTCATTCTGGGCTCTAATGGTAGTTGGGTCTTCTTTCTCTTTATTCTGAGCTTCAGTATTCCTATCTACTGAATTACTAAGGTAACTAATACCCTCAATTAATAAAGGAAGACCTACAGTAATTGCTAATCCCCAGGGTCCACCGAGTAATCCCATAAGTCTACCACCTATAGAGGTTAAACCCTTTATAGCACCTTGCCTAGCCACTTGACTACCAACTTGGGCACCTGCTCCAGCTAAAGCCCCTCCAGCTAAATTACCCGCCATAGTAGTTGCTAATGGTACTCCAGGATTTGGTGTCTTAACATATCTTCCGGTTTTAGTGTTATAAAATCTACCAGCAGAATTCATACCGATACCGCTTGACATCATTTGGAGTTGAACCATGGTTCTCATAAGGTTAACCATTCTTACCATGTGTGCTTCCATAATGGCAAACTGAGTATTAGTTTTTATTGCTGCAGCAGACATACCTTCAGTAGAAGCAGTAGCAATAGTCTGTAAATACCCAACAGACCTAATAATACCTCTCACAGTATTAAATCCTGCAACAATAGTACCTACTACTACTGCAGTAGCTCCTACCCTAAGACCAAAACCTCCAACCCAAGTTTCTGAGATAGAATTAATTACTTTGATTATAGAGTTACCCACATTTAGTACTGGGGTAAAGATTCTACCCAAAGCCGCTCCTGCAGTAACGGTTAAGTTCTCTATACTTGATTCGAATTGGTCAATTACACCTGCATCCGTTTTAAGACGTTCTTCATTGAGTCGATTTACTGCCCCAATGTTTTGGTCATAAGTAGCAAGTATCTTACCCATCTTATCTCTACCAGAAGCAATATCCCTAAGTACGGGGAGCATACCACGATTACCACGAACTCCAAAGATATTGAAGAAAGTTGGTGTTTCAATTCGTGAAGGTAAGTCTACTGCCGCCTTGGCAAATTTCTGATAGATAGTGTAAAGATCTATAAGGTTACCCTGAGCATCGAAAAACTCATCCGGACTTAAGCCCAAGTCTGCTAAAGCGTTATAGCCTTTCTTTTTTTGATTAACAAGAGAGAGTTGTAAGTAACGAATCATATTAGCCAGAGAGGTACCTGCCATAGAACCCTGTATACCCATATCTCCCAATACACCAATAGCAGCAGCCGTTTGCCGAAGGTCTACTCCAGCAGTTGCCATATCTGCTCCTGCATAAGATATGGACTGGGCTAAGTCTGTTAAAGATATATTTGCATTAGTAACTGCAGTATATAAATCATCGGTTACTCTAGCGGCTTCCCCCATTGGGATTTGGTACATTGACATGATATTAGTCATCAAGTCAGCTACACCACCTTTCTGTCCCACTGGCATTGTAAAGATTGAAGCCAGCTTAGATGCTGGCCCAATCATCTCTTTAATAGCATCGAATTTATTACCCGCCATAGCCAGGTATCTTTGTCCTGATGCAACATCCGAAGCCGTAAGAGGAGTTATCTCATTGACATCCTTTGCCAATTGTAACATCTCCCTTTGTTCTGCAATGGTAGCACCAGCAATTTTCGAAGCAGTCCAAACTTCATTCTGAACACCCGCAGAGTATTTATAGGCCCTTGCCATTCCCCCTACGAGCTGCATTCCGAAGTCCATTGTATTAGAAGCTGACATCTGTATACCTCTATTCCAGGTATTCATATCATTCATCATTGTTCTGAATGACCCAGATATCTTGCCAGCTTCTTGAGAGAATCGGTCTTTTAAAACCATGGCAACACCGACCTCTACTATACTCCTACTGGTATTCATAATTTATTTTCTTTTCTTTAATTGTTTATAATATTGCTCGGCCATTTCCTTGAATATTTTCCTTATTCGATACGGAAGACGTAAAAAGCCGAAATAGTCTAAGGCTATCTCGGCTCTGGTGATATAAACAAAATCACTCTCTAACATTACTCTTCCGTCAGGTAGAAAAAATTCGGTGCCCAAACTATAGGATAAGTTCTTTCCTCTCCAGTGGTTGGATTAGTGATGTGAGACTCACCTTTGAAAATGGGGTCCATAGATAAGATATGCTTTCTCATCTCAGCCATATCCTTTGCAGTAAACGGAGTAAAGTTTTCTACCTTCTCCCAACTACCATCAACCTCTAAGTGAAGATTACGGCAAAGAAGAGGAGCATTCTTAGTTTGTTTATCCAAAGGCAACTTCATGAACTCTTGTTCCCCCTTACCCGTCATACAATCGAATTTAATCTTCTTGCCAGAGGAGAGAACATATTCATGGTTTATCAATCGAACCCCTTCTGGATAGTAAGGGATAGCATCGGGCTTTTGATTCAAATCATCCTCAGTTGGAGCAGTACCGTAATCGAAAAGGAACTCATGAAGGTCTTGGCCATAAGTAATCTTACCACCATTCTCTTTGCCCCAATCATATTCGAATTCTACTTCCTCTCCCAAAGAGAAGATACGAGAATTGAAGATAATAGCATAACGGTCATTGACTGGTAAGTTAAGGGCATCATCTACGGTTAATTTCCCATTAGGGGTAGCCGTAGTTCTAATTACAATTGCTGCAATGAACTTGGTAAGGTTCATCAAAGTCTTCATGTCTGAAAGGTTACTGAGGATATCTTCATCAGCACCATTCTGTTCTCTGATTTCATATTCGAAACCAGAAGGTCCGGTAAATCTAAATGTTCTAAATTCCATAATTTGATATATTTAATGTTTACAAATGTTCATAGTACTCCGTATAACAACAAGAAAGGGGTGAGCTCCTATCACAGGAATCCCACCCCTCCACCGAATCTTAGTGAAAATAGACTAAGAAATTAGTATTTATCTGCAGTACCAACTGAGAACTCTATGGACTCAATGGTATTCTCTGAAGCCATTCTGTCCAAGTCTAAGCCGGTAATCTTACATGGCCATACCTCTTCGAAGACGTGGGTATTAAGAACCGAGACTCCATCTTCGGCAAGTTCATTTACAATAGCCGTTTCCCAATATTGGCTTGGTACCAAACCTCCACCAACTATGTGGTCTTGGCAAGCATAAAGCCAATCATGAAGCCATGTGTCTGAACCTGCAGTAGTCATAAGTTTCTCTACAATAAGATTACCTATAGTAACCCTACCTGCAGTTTTAACGTCTCTATTGACGTCCCCATGAGCAACCTGGTCAATTTCAATATCTGGCAAAGTACAACTTTGGAATAGATAAGTATTGATAGGGTGTTTGGGGAACATGATGCTCCACAAGAATTTCTTCCGTGGGTTTTTTACTTTTGCTCCCATTGTGTTATGAGTTTATAAGTTATTACTTGTTTCTACGATTGATACTGCCTTAGAAGCTGCATCGATTACAATCTCCATAGTTACCTCTTGCATAGGAACTACATCCTTATACTTAAGGATAGCACGGTACTTACCCTGACGAGCATCTGCTTCGTTATTAACCGAAAGGTCATCCCAAGAAGTTGCATCTTGGTCACCCATCCAGGTATACTCGGTCATGGCATCTTCATCTACCAATGAATCCAGTGTAGGTTTAACCTCCAACCAGATTTTCTTCCAAGTACTCCAAACGTTTGGTTCTTCGATATATTTGTTGAGTACCGGGCGAAGGAACTTCTTCAGGTAAAGGTTCAGTCTTACGATTGAAAGGAATCTTTCAGAATCCTGTTTCACTTGAGAAGAGAAGCAATGCCATAGCATGGTTTGCTTACCTGCATCTGGAGTATCTTTGATTACCATCTCATTGATATAATTCTGAGCAAGGGTGTTCAGTTCGTTATATCGAGAAGGAGAACCATAGTTGGGGCATACTGGACCAACTGCATCTCCAATAACCCCTCGGTTCATACCAGCAAAGGATTTCCAAGGACCATATTGAGTAGCAGAGGCATCTCCCAAACCAACAATAGTACCCACTACATCGGAATCCTGAAGATTACCGTTTTCGTTGTAGTACTTAAGTCCACCACCAAAGTAGGCAATGTACTTAGAGTTACCTACAGTACTAAGGCAAGTCTGTACCCAAGTTACCTGAGCTTTGTAATCTCTTGCCTGAATACCTTGAGTATAATGGGTTAAGTGTTTGGGAACTTCGATATACAGTACCCATTCCATCAATTCCTTTGCCATATCAGCAGCAGCCTTGTATACTTTGAGTACCTCTGAATCTTGTTCCAAGTGTTGAGAGATATGTGAAATAAACAATTGGTAGAAGTCTGTGTAGTCTCTTACCAAGTCCAGTGAAGCAATCCATTCTTCGGCAGTTGGAGTGGAACCTGCACTACCGATAGTACTATTAAACAGTTTCTCTGTTTCGGAGGGTGCAGCATCTCCCACGGTAATAGTGATAGCATTCTTAGTACCGTCGATATCATCGGTAAGCCACTTAATTAGGTTTTCAAAAGAGGAACCTGCAGTAATTACCGGCTTAATATATTCCGAGTTCTTAGCAAATGCACTAAGAGCAAGGTAATCTACCGAAGTATTATTGTTATCATCGGCAGTTTTGTAGGTTATTACTGGACCCTGTTCAAGTACTTGCCCATTAGCCGAATAGATTTTATAATACAAGGTATTAGCTTGTTTATAAAAACCAACCTGGAAAGTATTAGCACTACCAATTGGGTCTCCATACCCCTTAGTTACTAATCCAAAACTATAGGTAGTACTACCTGATTTGAAAGTAATCAGAGCAGAGGGTTTAGCCGAGTCGGGTACAGCAGAAGCAACTGAAATCCCATCTTCTGAATCTTTAGCTTTTCTTGCCGCAGCCGAAGAAGCAGTTACTGTACCTTGAGTAGCTCCCTTGCCAAGTACTCGAATAACACGAAGCTTAGAACCACCCTGCAAAGCCTTTTCGATATTTGATACAGAACCATCGGGTACAATTTCAGAACCATAGATTCTTTGGAACTGAGAGAAAGTAGAGATGATTTCTGAAGGGTCATCGTATGGACCTTTAGTAGTTCTAGCCAATACACAAGAAACTCCTAACATGGGAGTAGTTTGAAGAACATTGTTGTTCTTAAACTTAAAATCAACATGGGGTGAAGTTGGCATAATTCTATTGTGATTAAAGTTAATTACTCGTTTAATTTATACCCTAGAGTATTGTACCTATACCTTAGGTACTTTTAACTCTAGCATCTCATTTTCGTTTTGTTCTAACAATCCAATGAGAACTGAGATATCCTTGATAGGTGTAAGAGTACCTTCTCCCAAAGCTTTTTCTGGAAGAATACCGTCCTTACATACATAGGTGTATACCTTCTCAAGTATACCATGTTCTACATCGGGATGGTCATAATAATTACCAATTTCAATGAATAGGTTTCCGGTGGGAGCAAGCCTGCCCTTTTCCCATTCCTCTAAGTCATTGAAGTATGGTCTCACGTATCCTCTAGCAGGTAAGCCAGTATATAAGATTGTATGTAGCAACCTCATATCGGCTTGTGTTTGAGAAACTAGATGTACATCTATGGTAATATCTTTAGTTTCATAAGGAAACTCTGAAGCTTGGTAATTACCATCCTCAAGTTTATCACCAATGATGTATTTATTCACACCAATATCTCCAGCATAATAACCCTGTAGTTCTATGGTTATTCTTGGGAGAGTCTTTGGGCCTTTTACTTGATTATTCCCTATACCAAAAAGGGGTATAAACTTCTTCATACCTTTGATTGCCTCTTGAAATCTTTTTTCGTTTTCTTGAGACAAAGGTAAGAAGTCTTCTGGGTTTAAGGTAAGACCCATTTCTAACATTGTACTAAGTAGAGAGATATAAAAAGTTCTTTCTACTATTTCTTCTGAGTTTACCATTAAAGTCCTAATCTAATATCTAACTGAACACTCTGATTGCCATTGTCATTAATATACCCATTATAAGTTACCTGAATACCTCCAAAACCACTAATCATTGGGGTTTGTAAATGACCAACACAATTTAATTCACTAACCCATTGAGTAGCAATATTTGAAGGATAATCGGTAAGCCATACTTTAAAGGGTATTGGTTCAAAACCAATACCTCCATGGAATTGATCCTCTATTGTCTTACTTATATCGGTTATCTTAAATTGTTTTATAAATTTAGCAACTTGAATATCGTTGATAAGGTAGTACTGATAACCCTTTACATTACTAATCTGAGCAGTACTAGTATTTTGACCAGGATTTGGGAATGGTATATTCGGGGTTGGTTCAAAGCCATACTTAGTAGTTCTAGTACCTGGAGATTGAGTTATATTTAAAACTATCTCAGTGTTAGGTTCTTGCTGTGAGATAATCTTAACTATAGCAGTTCTTTCCAAGGGGTCATAGTTACTGGGGTTATGTTCTTGATTAGTAGATTTAGTTTTGATAGTAAGCTTACCTGCGGCATTAGCTTTTCCAATTTCTTGGGTTACCTCTAACCAATCTGAGGAGCTTTCAACTTTCCAATCTACAGCACGATATTCATCTTGAGGCGTATTATCGATAAACTTCTGTTGGTAACTGTATACACCTATTTCTAGGGTCTCACCCCTTTTAGTACCATCGAAAGTATGGGAAGTAGTTTCTGGAGTGATACTAAAATAAGTTTCCCAGGTCTCTACTATTTTAGGAGCGGCCTTTTGTACCAGAGTTACTTCCCTTTCTACACCCTGAACTACTACCTTGAGAACCTGCTCTTTTATATTATTCATGTCTTCGTTTACTGCCTTAGGCTTTACCCTAATAGTTGCAGTACCAGTTCCGGATAATAAAGATATTTCAAAGTCTGCTGCCATTTTTAACTTTCCTTATTTCTTTTCTAACTTCATTTCGTATTTCCCTTTGTAAGGCAGCTTTTCCACCAGCAGCCTTAAATGCAGGATTCCAAAGAGGACGAGGTGGTAAATTACCATCTCTGCTACCATACTCTAACATGATAGCTATCTGATTCAAAGTCTTTCTTGAAGTCTTACCAGTATAGGTAATCTTCTTGATTCCAATTGGTAAACCAACGAAAGTTCTATTCTTGGTCTTTACTACAGTAACGGATTTAGCATATTGACCCGTGAGTCGTAATAGAGTATGCTCCCCATATTTCTTTACAGTACCTGGAGCATGTTTTGGCCAAGAAGTATGGGTACCGGGTGGTGGAACACCCGTATTCAAACTTCGTCTTACTATACGAAGAAGTTGATTACCAAACTTTTCTGTACCTTTCGCATAGCCTTCGGTTAAGATACTTGGAGTTTTAGCAATCAACCTTTCTGCACGAGCTTGTTCTCGTTTATCTACGTATATTTCTAGAGAACCAATTGGAGTCGATAGTGTGATATTAACCGACTTACTTGACATAATTCTTATTATTGTTTAGGTTTATCTAATCCCAATTCTTGAGCAATCCTTAATAAAAGGGTTTCTTGGTTAGTTAACCTCTCATTCATGGATAACTTAAATTCTTCGAAATTTGGAGCAGGTAATGCTAGTTGTATCTTAAATTCGGTGAGTTGTTCTTGTTGTTCCATAATTCCTTAGTTAATGTGTTAAAACGAAAAAAGGAGTACACCTAAAATAGATGCACTCCTTTTTAGTCATCCCAGCAAATTAAAAATTACTGAGCCGGTGTAGTTGTACCTTTTAAGGCAGCCACAACTTGATTGATTATTACAACAATCACTACCTCTATCGGCAATCACTACGCCTTCACCGGCACCTTTTACTTCTACTCCCATAATGTTTTGAGAAATTAATAATAAAGTTAACTATCTCATATAAAAATAACCTGGTGTTGTATATAACCTTAGGCTATGTTGAATACATACTCATAGGTTATGAGTAGCAGCATACTGGTTAATAATAAGTGTTATCTTCTTACCAGATTCTGATTGAGCTACTGTTACTGCGGCAGACCTTGAGGATTCAGCAGTGTTCTCATAAGTTTTAACTGAGAGCCCATCATCTACTATATTAATAGTAGTCCAACTCGGTACATTTCGACTTACTCCTACCGGATATATATCAGAGGTTTCTGTACCATTTACCACTTTCTTTTTATAAGAGATGAATGGAACCTTTTCAGTTTTTCCCAAAGCTGGATGAGCAATAGACTTAGAAGTCTGACTTCCAGGAGCACTCCCCCAATTAAGATAATAATTATAAGATACACTTGCACCGCCCTGAGTGATATCTACATAATCGGAAGCCCCATCATATTTAGCAAAGACTCTAACAGTTCTAGAACTGGTACTACTGTTTGAAGAAGCAGTAAGGGTAGTCCCAGATAATGTAAAACCCGAAATACCATTGGTACTTAAGGATGGGTCAGCAGTATCATAGCCATCCCTTACTGTGTAACCAGAAGTATAATTTGAATATCGATCTCTACTTGCACTTGGGTATAAAGTTACACTCCCCCCAGTATTAGAGATAGTGTATGAACTAGCAGTTAGAGTTACAGACCATGAATCATAAGAATAGCTTAACCATTCATTTGCCTCTTGATATACAGGTATACTTACAGATTTAGTTTTACCATTGAGTGATAAGGTACCAGTAAGTGTACCTACTTGGGTTCTAGATTTTACGGTATCTTCCAGATTACTTGCACTAACTGCAGTACCATAACTAATGCTAGCACCGCTTGTAATCGTACCTCCTCCCGTTGTAGAACCATTCCATCCCCAAGTTTGAGAATATGAGGGCATAGTAGAGAATGAACTTCTTGTACCTCCACTTGCAGGTATATCGGTTACAGCTCCACCACTTGCAGTAATTTCACTATAAGTCTTATAACCTGCAGATTGAGAACAAGATATGGTTACTTTCTTATTGGTTTCTGCTTGGGTTAAAGTTACGGTACCACTACGAGTACTGGTAGAAGTATTATTACCCATAGTTACTGAAGTACCGGTACCGGATATACTTCCCCCATTAGCTCTAGTATAAGTTAAAGAAATTTGGTTACCATAGTTATGGCCATTTCTTAATTCTTGCTTGTATGAAGTTACCGTGAAAGTTTTAGTACCTCCAATTGCCCCAAAAGACATAGAAGTGGGGTTTACACTAAACCCATAACTCCAAGATTGAGAAGCTGCAGCTTGAGTAAAAGTTACTTTAAAAGTTTTACCCGATTCATTCTGTGTAAAAAGAGTATTGGAATCCGACCGAGAGGTTAATCCCAGATTCTCTGAAGCAGTCCACCAAGGAGGTACTTGACCGTGATTAATTACCCATGTGGGTATATTACTATTAGTAATATCTACCTTAACTTCAGCTCCATTAGCTACTCCATCCCAATATTTCTGTTTCGTAGAAATAACAGCAAAGCCTTGATTAGAAGAACTGGGGTTACCCAAAGCATCAAAGCTTATACTACTGTGTCTAGAAGTAAATGTATACTTATAGGTTACCTTATGAATATCTTCGAGTTTGACACATTCATTATTTCCATAGGAACTGGCATTGGATAGTTCCAACCCCACATAATTCTCCCCTGTTCCTGTCGAGGAGAGTGCTAACAATTCAGCCTTGGTAGGGCAGTCATTTCCTGTCTTACCAAGGCCTACTTTAGTTTTGACAGCACTCCAGGTTGCTATCTCTCCCATGATTATTTATTTTTAAGTTCTTGAATCTCAGCCTTCAAAGCCTTAATCTCATCGTAAAGAAGTTTAACACCCTCGATTGCCAAAGTTGACATCTTGTGATATTTAACTTGTTTTACGAGTACATACTCTTCTCCATTGATTTCCAAAGTTTCGAATTCCTCTGGATTAGGTACTGTAGATTTCTCTACTGGAACTTCCTCTACATATTTACCAAATCCCAATCCCTCAAGATTCTGAGCAATAGTTCCCTCGTCCTCTTTACCAAGCATTTCGAATGACTTGGTTGGTATCTGGCAAATCTGTTCCAGAGTATGATTCAAATCCTTAATGTTAGATTTGAGTCGAACATCTGAAGATTCTTTGAAGAAACCGGAAGGAGCAGTAGTCTTAGCAAATACGACCTGGTCAGTAGTTGCCAATCCCAATTGAGCTCTAGTTACTGTATGAGGATTATCTCTTCTACCAGCATGGCTATTGATAGAAGTCTGAGCAGCAGTACCTGCAGCCTTAGCATCAGCAATAGCAGTAGCTTGAGCAGTAGATACTGGCTTATCAGCATCAGAAGTATTATTAACATTACCCAATCCAACCTGAGTTTTAGTAACTGTATGAGGATTAGATTTATTGGCAATGTGATTATTTACCTTAGTTTCTAAGGCAGTTACATCTGAACCAGTATCGGCAATCAAATCGTCAACGTAAGTTTTCAATTCTGTACGAAGAGCATTGATGGCATTAGTTCTATTGGTAATCTCATTTGCCAACCCCTGTACGGTATTATCCAAGTTAGTCTTATCTGCTGCAGTCATTACACCTGCAGTAGTCTTAGTTGCTGCAAGTATATCTCTAATTAAATCTGTAGCACCTTCATAAGTCTTACCCTCTGCACTCTTAGTTTTATTATTAAGAGTAGCTCTTACATTAGTTGAATTATAGGTAAGAGTGAATCCAGTAAGAATAATTCCTGGAAGAGAACTATTAAAGGTATCATGAGCATTATCTTTTGCAATACGGGCCTCTTGTTCAGCTTCAATAGCATCTGGTAAGGTTTGATTAAGCTTTATTACACTATCGGCATCCATCAGACCAGCTTCTTTAGTAGTGGCTGGAGTTAGAGGGATTACCATCCCATCGGGTTTATCAATGTAATGCCCTTGACCATCCGTAGCAGAATAGTTACATAAGATAATAACATTACGCTTATTTTTGTTAACTATTGAAACCTTACTAATTAAATTTTTAGGCATGCTAGATACCACATCCTCAAGATGCTTACCTCTACTACCTTCGAAAGCAGTACCTGCGATTTCCCCAATGATAAGAAACGAAGTATTATTGTCTACGAATTTAGTACCTGACCAACGGAATTGGTATGGAGGTTCACCATCGGCAACATTTATATAAATCTTACCAGATTCTCCAACTATGGGAGTTTGGTGACCTGCATCCGTATACAATTGAACATTAGTAAGACCTCCAGTGGGGCTTACATCATAGGTAGCATATACTTCAAGTACATCATCTACATATGAAGGCAAATGGTTAGCAGGTACTAACCCATTCCCATCCAATGGAGCAAAGCCATCAGCCTTACCCTTAGTTGCTACAAAGGCATCATGCTTAGCTTCTAGAGTGTTAATGTTATTCTGCAGTTTATTATCAAGGGCAGTGTCTGCCTCAGTTCTATCAGCAATCTCTTTATCAATCCTTGCACCCAATGCAGTATCAGCAGAAGTACGATCAGTTGCTTCATCGTTTACAGCTTTAGTAAACTTGGTATCTAAAGCAGTATCTGCAGCTTTTCTATCAGCTACTTCTTGAGCAAGAGCGGCTTCTGATTTACCCTCCAAAGCTTTGATAGCATCTTTACGGTCCTGAACCTCTTGAGCAATAGCATTGGGTAATGTCTCATCCAGATTAACTTTATCTTGGGCGGTCATTACACCAGCTTTCTCTGTAGTAGCTGCTGGGATATAAGTAGTCTTATAATCTTCAGGCTCATGAGTATAAATACCCTCTTCTTTTTTAGAAGAGAAATTATGAGTTAAAGTAACATTACTGCTTTGTTGACCTACCTCAACTGGTTTATCACCAGATAAGATAATAATATTATCTGGTATAGAATCAAACAGCTTCTTATCTGCTGCAGTTTGTACACCGGCCTTTTCTGCAGTAGAGGCAGGCAATGTAATAGGATTCTGTTCTACTGTACCATCTTCAACTACGGTCTTAGTAGCAGCTATGCCAACAGTAGTTTCATTGGGAGTTACTGCACCAAGAGCAAAGTTAGCCGTAGAGATTCTATCTAACTCAACCTTATCCTTAGCAGTCATCGTACCAGCCTTAGTAGCCGATACCTGAGGCAAATCGAAAGTTTCGGTAGTATCAGCATTCAAACCGTTATCCTTAGTTACGGTTACTGTTACCTTATTAGCATCAGAAGCTGCAGAGAGATCAGTTAAAGAATTTGGGTCTAACCCATCTAACTTAACCTTGTCTGCAGCAGACATAACTCCAGCAAGAGTTTGAGTTACCGGGAGTAAATTCTTGGTAGCTTCTACTTCTTCACCATATTGATTATTTGCCTTATCCTTGGTTGAAGTCTTTACTTTGAAAGAAAGCTGAGTACCTGTTCGGGTTACAGTACTAACATCGGTAACCATGGTATCAGGCAAAGCATCAGAAGTACCTTCTTCAGCTACCAGTCTTTCTTCATGGTCATTGGTAATGTTAGTGAACTTATTATCTAAGGCAGTATCAGCATCGGTTCTGTCCTGAATTTCTTTATCGATACGTTTACCCAAAGCTGTATCGGCAGCAATACGGGCAGCTTCTTCTGCATCGATGTTATCCTGGAGAACTTTATCTGCGGCCTTTCTTTCCTCTCTCTCTGTATTTAAGTCAGAAGTATTCTGGTCAATCTTTGCTTCTAATCGAATATCCTCAGCCTTACGAGCAGCGATTTCATTATTCAGCAAATCGGTAATGGCAGTATAGTTACCATTAATGTTATCCTGAATACCCTGAATCAATTCCAGATTACGTTGAATATTAGCAGCATTCTGAGTTACCAGAGCATTGGTAGCATTCAAGGAAGTTAACAGCTCCGTACGAGTTTCAGTTACGAAAGTTCTCAACTCATTTACCGTAGTAGTAAGAGTATTACTTAAGTTAGTGAAAGTCTGTTGCAGAGTATTATCTCCTTGTTCACGCAGATTCTTTTCAGCTTCAAGCTTATTCTCCAACTCAGTAAGCTTAGCAGTCATAGTTGCTGCAAAGTTGGGATCATCACCGAGAGCCTTAGCAATCTCGGCCAAAGTATCAAGTACCTCTGGAGCAGAGCCAATAATCTTTTGGATAGCTGCCTCTACTTGTTCAGAATTTTGGAAATCCGAATCATTCAACAATTCAGATACCTTTGTGATATAGTTAGCATGTTCCTCAATGCCATCCAACTTAGCAAAGAGTAAATCAGTAAAGTCATTTGAAGAAAGTACCTTACCGTCTACCTTATCTACCTTCTTAGAATCTAAGGCTTGGTCAGCAGCAATTCTATCTGCCTTCTCTTGAGCCAAAGCATTATTGATAAGGGTATCTTGGTTAGCACGTTCTGTAGCTTCCTTATCGATATTATTCTGCAACTCAGTATCACCAGCTAATCGGTCATTCTTTTCGGTAAGGATATCTTTGTTGATACCCGCCATATCATCTTTATGGTTCTGAAGGTTGGTATCAATCTTTGCCTCAAGTGAAGTCTCTTTGGCAATTGCTCGGTCTTTCTCTACATTAATAGCAGTAGTATTAGCATTTACCTTTGCTTTTAATTCATTCATAGCATCGGTATTACCTGCCTCTAGAGAATCAATACGAACTCCCAAAGCATTATCACCGGCAATACGATTTTCCTTTTCTTGTTCAAGCTTAGTGTTAAGATTAGCCACCTCGGATTCCAAAGCCTGCTTAGCATTATCTAATTTAGCTGTGAACTCAGTACTCAGAGATTTATCGGCTGCAGTACGGTCTGCTACTTCTTTATCCAAATTTACCTGAAGAACTTGGTCTGCAGCTTTTCTTTCTACACTCTCAGTATTAAGGTCAATATTGAGAGTATCGATACGAGAACTCAAAGCACTGTCGGCATTCGTACGGTCAACGATTTCTTCGTTAATCATATCCTTAACTTCCTTGTAGTTATCACCTACAGTCTTAGTTAAGTTTGTGATTGCCTCTGAATTTCTTTCTATATTATGTTGATTAGTAGCGATTGCCGTAGTATTGGCATTTACCTGCTCAGTAAGCTCATTACGCAAAGTATTGATAGACTCTTGCATACTCAAAGCCAAGTCTGAGATACGCTGGTTAACGTTAGCCAGACTTTGAGTATATGCTTCATCAGCAGTCTTTCTTTCGGCAATCTCCTTATCCAAGTTAGCCTGAATTACTGCATCGGCATCTTTACGGTCTTGGATTTCCTTATTAAGGTTATCTCTTACAACTCCGAGTGCAGCATCTCCAGTAGTAGACTTATTGTCTACGTATTCTTTCAGTTTAGTTTCAAGGGCAGTATCTGCATCCTTACGAGCTTGAACTTCAGCAGCTACTTCAGCACTGTTTGCCTCGTCTCCTGCAATACGGTCTTCGATTTCTTGGTTAACCTGTTCTGTGATTGCAGCCAACTTCCTAGTGATAGTTGCTGCAAAGTTGGGGTCATTTCCAAGGGCATCGGCAATTTCCTTAAGGGTATCAAGTACCTCAGGTGCTGAACCAATAATCTTTTGGATAGCAGCATTTACTTCTTCTTCAGTTTGGAAACCGGCATCATTGATAAGCTGAGAGAGATGGGTAATATAGTTTGCCTTCTCTTCAATCCCATCAAGCTTAGCTTTGAGGATATCAGTAAAGTCATTCTTGGTCAAAGAATAACCTTCACGTTTATCTACCTTCTTAGCATCAAGGTCTTTATCACCTTTTTCTCTAGCAGCAGCCTCGGCAGCAATAGCATTAAGCAATTGTTCTTTGTCTTCTACACCCTGCTCTTTTATATCCTCAATTTTGTGTTCGAGAACTAAATCCTGAGCAGCACGAGTAGTAGCCTCTGAATCTATATTGTTCTGTAATACCTGGTCTGCAGCAGTACGTGCTTGAGCTTCCTGGTCAATCTTACCTTGAAGAGCATTGTCTGCATTAGTACGATCTGTTACCTCTTTAGAGATTTCATTATGAAGAACTTGGTCCTCAGAATGACGGTCTACCTTCTCTTGGTCAATCTTACCCTGAAGAGCTAAAGTATCAGCCTGGCGATTAGTGATTTCTTCATTAATCTTAGAATCCAGTACGGTATCTGCATTGGTACGATTTGCAGTTTCTTCGGCAATCTTTGCCTCGAGTGCGGCCTTATCATTGATATGTAGAGTCTTAAGTTCATTTACACTTTCCTTAATCTCATTATCGGCAGCGATACGTTCATCTTTTTCCTTTTGAATAAGGCCCTTGAGTTCTTTCTCAAGTTCATCATTATCTTGATTTACCTTATCTTCAAGGTCTTTGATGTCTTCAGCATTCTTATCTACCTTCTTCTCAACTCGGTCGATTTCAGCTTTTAAGTCTGCCTTAACGGTATCAATCTTCTTATTGATTTGGTCTAACCCATATTCTAGGTTATCCTGAACTGCAGCTACTGCAGCACCCAGAGCAGCTTCGGCTTCCTTAGCACGATTAACCTCTTCGGTTAAAGCAGTACGAAGGTCGGTTAATTTATTAGTGATAGTAGTTGCAAAGTTGGGATCATTGCCCAATGCTTCTGCCAACTCTTTAAGAGTATCAAGGGCATCATCAGCACCATCAACCAAATCACTAATCATCTGTTTAACTTCTTCCTCGGTTTGATATTTCAAATCATTCTCAAGCTGAGAAACTTTAGTGATATAATTTGCATGTTCTTCGATGCCATCAAGTTTAGCCTTCAACTCATCGGTAAAATCATTTTTCGATAAGTCGTATCCTTCTTTCTTATCTACCTTATTCTTGATAGAAAGTACGAAGGCCCAGAACTCATTTATAGTTCCTCCAAAGCCAGCTTTAACAAAGTCATCATAGTAACCCTGTAATAATCGCTGGTCTATTTCTTCGCAGGTATAATACTTACTTACATACATATTTTATAAAATTTAAGGATTAATTACTGCACGTTGACGACCCAGTAAGAATTCCGAATCGATATCTCTGAATGGTTCTTCCTCTGAACCACAGAAGGCATTCATTGGTACATCCGGATTTTCGGGGTCTACATCTCCACCGTCCTCAATATCTCCCCGTATGCAAGCATAATCAGGAAGCCTATTTACACGGAACTTTATTACCTGGCCTATACCAGGATGAGGTATTATTTTATCCCAGATATCCCCGAAGTAATCTTGAAAGCAGGTGACAAATTTGTTTCCGGTCATCGATTGAAATGCCGTTACATCATTGCCATTACCTTTCATTTCAATATGAACTCCAGAGGTACCATTGAGGATAACCAGATTACTATCAAACCAAATTCCACTGTTTGTAGTAATTGGTGTCCACCTCAGTACTAACATCTTTGCCATATACTTTATTTTTATTCTACAAATTCAACTTTGGTATCTCGGTCTCTCTTTAGGATAATCATGAAAACTAAAGCCTCATCCTTTGCCTGAGCAGTCTGAGTATCTCCAGAAGGCTTATACGTTATACCATTAATTACAAACCTATCTTGTTCCCAATTAAAATCCCAATAACCTTCCGGTGTAAGATAACCGATTTGTTCTATATAAGATTTAGAAATTAGTATTGATAAGTTTTCATCATCCAATTCTCCTGAAATAGTTGCCTTATTGATAGGCCAGTTTCTGAAAGCATTGTAGTAACATAATGCCTCGATTTGGATGTTATAATATTTAGGTATACTGTCTTCGGCATGACTGAGAAGCTGATTAACATGTTTGGCCCAAGTTATGGATTGTCTACCAGCATCCCAATCTAAGAAGTCAGTGATAATTTTCTTGTATCTATCCCAAGAGCGGTTCTTTACCATTCTCCAGGGTTCTTTTGTCATAACTTAGTTAAGATTGATTTCTTACCACCTTTCACTGGAGCACTTGGATTTGGCCCATCTAATACTCCAGGTTGCCTTCTGTTAACTACTTTAGGAACTACGGTTCTGAATACTTCATCACAGAATGGTAAGTAGATTTCCAATCGTGAAGCTAACATACAAAGGTTCTTTCTTAATTCATCTATTAATCCACCTGGTTGCATTGCTTGAGAAAGTGTTTTCCATAGGGAACTTGTAGCATCTGCCAAGGTATCATAATATTGCACTTCAGTAGGCCCAGTAGTGATTTGTTTAATCCTATCACCTCGGGCAAGTTCGGGTTTAGAAGTACCATCACCAGTTTGTTCTTTGGTAGAGGTTAATTGACTTAGGTATTCTGAAGTACTTGTTAATAAATTAAGTATCTTCACATTGAGAAAGTCCCATGCTGCCAATTCCATTATTAATTGATTTTCTAGTGCTTCATACCATAATTCATCAGTATACTTATCTGCAGGAATTAAGTGATTTACTAGAGGACCAATATAATATTGCCATTTGGTGATGTAGATAGATTTATCTTCCCTGGTCATTCCCTCTGATATCTCTGAAGGAATATAGTGGTCGATTAAATTATATATTGTATCGGCTAATGCCGTATGACCATAATCACAAACTACCAGAGTCTTATCTACGGTGATATCTAAACCATTCGAGTTGGTTACATGTAGGGTTACTGTATAGAAACCGGGAGTTTCATAAGAATAGGAAACATGTCTTCCACCATTGAAAACCTCTCCCTTATCATCGCCAAAGTCCCAGTCAAAAATGGATTTGGCCGGGACTTTGGATATGACTCTGAATGAAACTTCCAGACCTGACGTAACGTACAAAAAGTCCAGATTGTTATTCATATTAGTCTGTCTTATGTAATTTTCATATATTACCCTTTAGAAGAGGATTCGAATTCTTCCAGCAAAGCCTGAATAAGTGTTTCTACTGTATCATCTTTCTCGGCAACGATTTCATGAAGACCTGCTACCAGTTTCAGTTCTTCCAGGGAATAGCCCTTTGCAAGTTTTTCAAGAGTCATGCCTTTCTTGAACTGAGCATTCAGTTTCTTATCCAACTTTTCGATGTCGGCCTCTGAATACTTTTCGATTTCTGATTTATCAGCAATGATAATCAGATGGCCAGAGGCAATTGCCTTCTGAATCTTTGGTGCACGGAATTGACGACGAGAGAGTTCCTTTTCTTCTCCTCTACAAATGGTAATACCAGTTGATTGGTCATGAAAACTGTAAGCTCTTGGTCCCACAGTTACTGTATATTTATCTTTAGCCATATTTCCTAAGATTTAAAAATGATTAAAGAGAGGATAGGCCTTTTTAGTTACCTACCCTCTCAGGGAATTTATATAGATGAAACCGGACGTCCCTTATTATTCTAGGTTAACCATCAAATATGGGTCTACGTTCATGAACTCGGGGAAACCGAATTCAGAGAACTTCTTATCTGCAGCCAGCAACAGAGCAGCATCTTGGTACATCTTGGAGAAGCCAGTAGTTAAGCTTGCATAAACAGCCTCAGTTTGGTTAGAAACGATTCTTTCAGATTCCAACATCAATTGACGAGCGGTAAGCTTAATCAAGGCAGCAGATGTATCAATTAACAATAATTGCTGATCTGGAGTGCCCGGGTGAATATAGAAGTCAGCATTCTTGGGAACCGGAGACTTCACATTCAGTGTAGCTTCAGTTGTACCAGAATGACGATCTTTGAATTCTGGCAAGTTCAACATTTCAATTGCCTGATCTTCACCACCAATCATAGTAGTAAAGTTACGTCCCATACGAGCAGCACGAACCCAAATATGCAATAGATCCTTGTAAGTAATGCCATTGGTTGTTTCGTATACACCAATTACTGGGGCAGACTCAGAGCCATCAGGGTTGTTACCATTGATAGCCACGTCCATAGCCAGAGTATCCAGAGCATAACCCAACTGAACACCAAAATCACGAAGGTAGATTCCCAAGACATCGAGCGAAACATAGTTACGAACTTCATCAGTAAGTTTGAAACCCTTTCCGATTTTGAAGAGGCTAACTGATTTTTGTCCGAAGCTAACATCACCCAATGGAATAGTTTCTGCTTCGTTAACCTTTGCAGGAGCAGCATCCGACATATTAACCATCGGCATAATTGCTTGCAATCCGTTAATGGATTGGTCTGAAGCGATGATGTTCGGATAGAACGGTGCTTGACGCATACCAAGAGTGATAGCAGCACGGATAATCTCCGGAACAATCCAACGGATATTCTGCTGAGGCATAGTAAAGATGTTCTGCATGGTATCAACCTTTGGATTGATGCCCACCTTTTCGAAGAGTTCATCCTGTGAAATTCCCCATTTACCCGTAACCAATTCTTCAAAGGTTACTTCTACAGGCTTCTTATCCTGTGAACCGGAACGAACAGCTTCCAAGCTTCTTACCATTTCCGGCAGCTCATTCATAAAGTCCTGAGCCTTCATTTTTGTAATATCAATCTTATTTTCCATAACTTTCTTTTCTCTTATTTAATGAGTACTTGGATTACCTCATTTGCCTCTTCTGCAGGATTGAGGGCAATGAACGGAGTTGAAATACCTTGATTAGCCTTAACGAAACGGTCGTTAAGCAATGCTCCATCGGGAGTTACATAGCCAGCTTCGATAGTTTCGTTTGATACCCAGTTACAAATCATATAACCTTCTACAGCCACGGTTACTTCTACTGGGAAGTCTCTTTGAGGCTGATAAGCCGGGTTAACGTTATCCGTTACTGCCACACCCAAGTAAACTTGAGTAGACGGGTCGGTACAAGGGTAGATCAAACCGTCTTCATTTAAAGCTACCGGCATACCTTGTACAATTTTCTCTCCAGCTTTAACATTGAAAGCCTGATGCAATTTGTGGGATTCACTCTTGTAAATCACCGCTCTCGGAGTTCTTTCCCCAAAGAGAGTAAGTTGCTGAGGATCGTTTACGATTTTCGTTGTTTCCATAATGCGGATATTTATATAATAACTTATTTAATTTTGTTTCGATACAAATTATCGATCACATTCTTAGTACTCGGTAATTCGGAATTCTTGGTTGTGTCTGCACCGTTGGTAGTTTTTTTACCTTGAGTATCATCTTCAGTAACTGAAGAAGCACGGTTAACATCCTTAGAACCACACTTAGAGCAGGTGAGAGGGAACTTCTCTTCCAAGCGAGCTTGGTAATCCTTAGTCAAGGAAACAAGAGTAGTAATACCAGTTGTTTCTGCATTAAGCATTGTAACAATGGTTTCATCGGCATTATCACCCATCAATTTTTTGTAGGTTGCTACTGCATCTTCACGAAGAGAAGCAATATGATTCTTTCCTACAGTTGCCATCTCTTTCAGATTAGCCACTTCTGCATTCAAGTTAGTAACCTGTTCCGTAAGAGAATTTTTCTCTGTAGTAAGGTTATCTACTGAAGTTTGCAGTTCATTTCTGGATGATACCAAACTTTGAATGCAGGCAACTACTGTTTCCTGATTCATTTCTTTACCTTCCTCAAGGGTAAGCAGATTATCCCCGAAGAGGCTCTCTAGAAATTTTTGTAATTCGTTCATACTATTTTTTTCGTTTGATTGATTATCCTTGGCATCATTATCATTAAAAGAACCTTGAGTATCGTCCTTTTCTTGATAAGAAGTTAGGTCAGATTTATAATCGGTAAAGAAGTATTGCTTCGATTTATCGTCTCTGTATTCTTCATAAGATGCCCAAGTTCTTTTAGCAAAGGTAGGATTAATAATCTTACCATCAGAACCGATTTTTTGAGCAAAAGAATCAGCTCCATGAGATACCAATGAAGTCTCCAGGTAACGAACTATCTCAGTAACCATTCTACGTACCATCACTCCCTTAGAATCATAGGTACCGAGTTTCTGATAGAATTCATTATCCTCCATTTGAGGATGTGATTTATCCCACTTGAATTGTACTGTGACAGAGTTACTGTGAATTGAGGGTGGTTCCATAAGTATACCTCTAGCAATTCTTGGGTTTGCCTTACCATCAATTTTCAGAATACCGTTGATACCAGCGGGTATAGTAAAGCTACCTTCTTTATAGGATTCCTGCCACATTACTTGTGATACAGCACCAATAGCATTACCGATGTTGGTTTCATGATCACAGTTTACTGTTTGACCAAGCAACATCTTCATAGAAGCCTTTAGTACTCCATTCTGACCAAAGTCTGTCGGGTTCCAATTCTTAGATACAATCGTTTCTGAAAGTAATCTGAACATTGGTTCGATAAACTCTTCGTCCTTAGGAGTTAGTTCCGATTTGTCTAGGTTGGGATAGTAAGTATTATAATCTATATCCCCTCCCCAAAACCCAAATTGAGCAATGGAATCCGGTGTAGGATTTTTCCATTTGTAATAATTCTCTGAGAAAGCCTTGGCTCCCACTGCTTCTGGGATATACCCAGCCATAATGGTATGGCCTTGACCTATCACCATAGAATCAAGATGCTCTTTGTTTTTCTTTGTAAATTTACTCATCTTGCTTTAGTATTTTGGTCTCCTCGAGAAGGAGTCGGGTTATTCTTATCTCTTGACCTACGAGCAGATTGGTTTTTATCATCTTGCCTTTGTTTCTTCTTAGTTCCTTCTTGGGGGTCTATATTACCTCCCTTAGCAAATTGGTCCTCAAGTGAAACTCTTGGTTCTTTCTCATCAGGAGAATCATAACCCATTGCCCAAGCATATTGCTCTTGACTAATGATACCAGCCTTATACAATAAGTCAAGGTTCTGTATCTTATACTGAAGACCTTGTTGGATTTTAACTTCATCAGAAACTGTAGAAGTTCCCCAATCAATCTTCATCCCCTTATTATTAAAGCCTGCCAGACGCAGTTCTAGAGAATAAAGTCGGTCTAATACATAAGCTACAAGCATTTGGATATTTTTTAACTGGCTAATCATCTTAGACAGCATTATACCAGTTGCACCTTCACCAGTAGTAGATGATACCCCAATGATAGAGCCATTAACTCCCAACCCATTTGCTACAGATTGTTGGTTCATATTCCAAGGCTTCTCGATATTACCGAGCTCCTTAGTAGTAGAATTTAGTTTGAATTCATGGTCATCTATGTAACCAGCAACTACTCCATCCTTCATACCCTCTTTAACATTACGTTTGAGGATATTGAGTTCATGGTATAATCTGGATTCATAAGATTTGATACTCTCATTTGGCCTTTGTGGAGATTTCTGCATCTTAGCTTCTAAGAAACCAACCATACCACAAATCTCCATGATATGTTTGAAGTTAATCTTCATATCATTTTGTCCTTTGAGAGAATCCAATGCAGGCATAAATGGAGGAACTCCATAAGGTTCATCCGTATCATTGAACATACCAACATAGAAGTAGGTTTCTGGGTTAAGCTTAATGTAATCTTGTTGCTTAACAAAGAAATTTATATTCTTTTGGTAAGGAGCATACACCCCATTTAATTCACGTTTAAACTTGATGTGTTCTGGCTTAAGGAATAATACAGTAGCCAAACCATCAAGCTTATCATTTGGTACTCCTTCTACGGATATTGCCCCACTTACAAGAAGTTGAACAATCATTTTATTAACTAAACCATCTATACCAGCAGTATATCTGGTCCATCCCTTGGTGGCTTTCTTAAGATGTTCTCTCATCTTTGAAGCCTCTTCATCGGTATTATTAGGGAAAGTTACTGTATGACTGGTGTTAGCTAACTTAAACATATCTTGCAATGCAATGCCCATATCAGGATTTACCTTATATAAATCCCGAATTAAAGGTATCACATCAACACGAAAAGAGGGTTCAACTAATTTAGTCAACCCTTGTAATGATGTAATTAAGTTATCGCTATCATCGTCAACTGAAACCCTACCAGGCGAAATCGATGTGGCAGGCTTCTCCTCTTTATTAGAGGATGTACCATTCTTGGGAGGGTCCTTCTTACGTCCCCAACCCCAACTAAAATTGAAGTACTTTTTCATCTTGGTTGTACGATTACGTTAGTTTTTCCTTTCCTTATGTGATTACATATTGCTTTTCCAAAGATATCATCATCGGCATATACATCCCCTTCAAGGTCTACATCTACAGCTGAATTGTTAGCCCTATGTTTACCCATTGCAACAGGTCTACCTAAACCATCATAGATGAAGGTATAAGCTTCTTGTACAAAGAATGGGTCCTTAATGATTACATGATCTAATCGAATATCTTCTTCCAAGTTCTCTATTATCACTGAACGATTCTTTTGGGTGGTTAACCACCCAGGGGATTTATCCATTTCAGGTCTACTTTTACCTTTTTTCTTTAGCATCTTCTGGTAATAGTAAAGGTTAGGGTAGCCTTCGTCTTGAAGCTTAGAAGTTACTGATAAACCAACGTCATTGGATTCTGGAGCTATTACTGCCCAGTTAAACAACTTCCCAGTATCACCAAGTAACTTAGCATAAGCTCCCACTGCCATTCTTCCCTTATATACTACTTGTTCTTCTCCTAGCTTATCCATACAAGTAAACGAAGAGTAGTCAGAAGCTCTACCAGTTGAAACGTCTGCACCAATGAAATATTCTTTATCTGATTCGGGTTCACAGAATTGTCGGTATTGACCATTAAATCTCTTCTTAATAACTGGGTAATCACTAAGGCAGTCTTCGATAGCTTTAATATCTGCTAAGTCGAAGACTGTATTACCAGATGATAAGAAGTCACCATCAATTTCTTGTGCAGTTCGTTTTGCTCCCAAAGCAGAAGACATTTGGTTATACCAATTGATATCTCGTTCTGGGTGCATTTGCCAGTATAATCGAATTGGGTTAAAAGGATTACCTCCTGCAATGGCATCTACCCAAGTTGAGTGATAGAAATTACCAACTCCATAGGGAGTGGAATTGACGATGGCAGCTCCACCAGTGGAAAGAGTAGGGAATGCAGCAGCCCAAATTTGAGCAGCCCATCTTACTACTGCTGCCTCGTCAATTACCAAAAGGGAAAGAGATTCCGAACGACCGGCTTCAGATGATGTCGGAATTGATTCAATAAAAGACCCGTTATCAAATTCTATCATGGAAGCAGAACCGTATTCTCCAGCTCTACCATTGATTATGGGAGTTTGAAGGTACCATGGAAGATTCTTGTACATGAACTTAATCTTCTTAAGCACCTTCTTAGCAGTTGTGTCTTTGATAGAGATAATGTTTATCTTTTTGTTGGGATGGTACATCGCCAACCAAAGACAGTACATAGAAATAAGTTCTGTAATTCCTGCCTGACGGAATTTGAGAATGATATTGAATCGTTGGGCAATGAAATTGTAGAGAACGGATTTCTGAAAGGGGTATAAATCGAATCTTACCTTTCCTCTTACTGGATGTATCACATAGCAAAAAAGGCTAAAAAAGAAAACATCACTAGAAACTCGGGATAAGTTTGATAGCTCCTCCCGAGTTAATGTAGTTCTAGTTTCTGAGATAGTCTTTGCCATTACTTAAAAGTTATACGTTATTTGAAATTCGATGTCAGTACCTATACCAGATTTTATCTTCGGATAGTAAAAGGTATTGACTCCGAGTTTGTAATTAAATCTCTTAGTCTTGATTGAAAGACCAGCTCCCATATCGAAGAAATTATTGAAAGGTCTGTATTTGCCATAGACGTATGGGCTAAGTGATAACCTTGCAACTTTCTTTCGAGTTAATTGACCTTCATACCAGTTGTAGTTGTACTTATCTAAGTCGATTGGGAATAGTCTAGTTGAATAAGTGTTAGTCTCCTTATTGAACAGACTTAAGTTCAACTTATCTTTCTTCAAAACAATTTGAACCAGGGAATCTTGGTTACTGATAACTGGCTGCCTTAGCATGGAATCAGGAAAGAGAGTTGGCTGCTTATTATCATGAACTAAGATTTTACCTGGTTCAATTTTTTCTGAGTACTTCTTCTCTGGTTTGAAGGGTTTCTCTGTGTATACTGTATCTGGGATTTCATTGACCGCTAGTTCCAGGGAATCAACCTCTCGAGAAAGTTTGTAATTCCTGAAGCAAAGGTAAATAGTAAATCCTAGAAGTACAATGAACAAGGCATTCTTTAAATTCTTCATGGTTTAAAAATTTAGGAAGTTCGTACGCTTTAATGATACTATCTATTCGGTAATCGCTTAGCGATTACCTTTATCGAACGAAGTGAGATAATATCCAAATATACTACTTACGATATGATATATGAATAGCTATATATACGCAGATAAATATATAGATATATATACGTAGTATATTATATATCTATATATTTCAAGGCACCCCAGAAACTTATATATAAGACTTTATATATAAAGCTGAAACTCAAGGTTCTTTGGTATTTGCCTTTTTGAGGCATTTTTTGAACCAAATCCCTACCTCATAAACCGAACCTTTGGCAATTGTGTACCTTGCCTTGTTAAGCCAGTAATGGTAATCCTTAAAATCACCCTCGAAGGTATCACCATTTTTGTGAAGGTAAATTTTAAATTTCTTTGGGAATCCCATAATTGCCTTGAAATCCTCAATCCCCAAGGGGTAGCCATCTGGTCTAAATTGCCTATCTGCAGGTCTTAGAGTTAAAGGTGGTTTATCATACTCCAATCGATATACTCCTGGAAGAGTACTCATCTTTGCAGTTTTGATAGGCCACTTCTTTTCATCCTTGAAATCTCTAACCCAGAGTCTATGTATCTTTGCTACTGTAAGATTTTTCTTCTCAGGGAGCTTTCGATAGTCATACATTGCCAGAGTTTTACTCATGAACGGAATCTGGTTAGTATTATTTTCCTGAGAGAATGTGAGTGGTTTAAGTAAATTTCTAGTAGTTGTTGGAGTTTTTACTTGGAATATTTCATCAAAAGCATTCAAGTATTTCTTACCGGTCTTTTTATGTACTCCAATGATGAGTAATCGCTTCCTTGACTCTTGGGAGTTTCCGTAGTCTAAAACTGACCTTTCGTGAAAAATTAATTTATAGTCTTTGAATGTTTCCTCAAAGAAATCCTTGGGAAGCAGTGTTAGCAGTCTTGGTAGATTTTCTATAAGAAATATCTTAGGTTTATACTTGAGTATTGATGCAATTACTAGATTAAGACTACGGTTATCTTTTGGATTGCCTAATTCTTTTACCTTGGATAACCTCATAATACTAGAACTACCGCAATCAGGGCTTGATATAATTATGTCTACTTTCTCATCAAATTCTTGTAAACAAAAGCCCTTATAGAACGGTATATCTCCAAAATTTAATTTCCATTGTTCTTCGCCTGGAGTGTGGAATACTCCCCTTATCTCTATGTTCCCTAACAAATTCTTCTTAAAAGGGAACAGGAGTGCACCCTGTCCAGCGCACACTCCCAATACCCTTAGTTTCTTCATTTCTTGTAGCTTCTCAATTTAATGTATTTAATCCAAGCAAATGGCTTACGGTCTTCCAAATAACTCAGATTCTTATCATTATTGTGAGCTTCCTCTTCGAAACTTACATCATGATATCTTTCATTCTGTTTATTCCACTTGGCAAAGCACATGATAATTAGGTATTCGATAACATACCAAAGGTAGAAGAATCCAAAAGTCAGAGCCACTACCCACCAAAAGGATATACCGAATGATAACCAGAGTATGATACCAAGTACTAAACCCACTATACTACATTCAATCTGTTGTACCTGATGAATACGTTCATGATTGATATCATCAGGTTTACACTCTTCTACTTTGTGTTTAAAGAATGAATTATACACCAGAGTAATTGCCTTGTAACTGGGGAAAAGGAATACTTTTGCTACCCAGCTGTTAAAGTGACATCTTTTCATAACTTATCTTTGAAATTTTCGTAAGCATTTCTTAACTTTTGATCATAGGCATTCTGGGCATACCCGGGACCATTATACTTTTTGGCAAAGCCCGCCCAGTCTTTTGCTTTGAGTTCTTTCAAACAACCCGAGTTATTCATGAAATAATACATGAGTTCCAATTGTTTCTCATGAGATTCAGACATCTTGTGAACAAATTCGAAGACATCTTTACATCCACAAAGATGGTGATTGAATCCACAGATTTGGAACATTCCCCAACTTGCAGACTTTAATGCACATTCTTCGTCAATTTCTTTGGCTAATTCGAGTCTTTTGTACTCGTGTACACCTCCCAAGTACTTCGATTTATCCCATTTAGGGAAGAAAATCGTAGAATATCTCTTACAAAGGTAAGCTAAATCCCTGTCAGGGAATTTCTTATGTACTTCTTTGTACATAATGTGACCCTCAAAGAGAATTTGAGGCCTACCGTCAGCTAAAAACCCGTCTCTACCTGCTGCTTCTACCAATTGAACAGCCTTCAATAGAGCAGGTTCTAGACCTAAGCGAATAGCAAGGTCTTTAATCATTTCATTTGTTAGTTTATCCATAACTTATCAGTTTTAATGGTTCAATTTTAGTAACAAAAGTATTGCTTATAACCCATTTTTAGGATGTTTCGAGGTTCTATTATCATATATAACTTATAAAATAATGCAATATGGACAAGAAAAATGAATGCCAGATATGTGGCAAACCGATTAATTTAGAGGAATTCGATGAAACTAGAGAGATTCCCCAACTTATGGCAAGAAAACAAGTTTGTTTTAAATGTGCTTTTTGGTTTAATCGATTAGATTATGATAAAGAGCTTGAGAAAGAGGGTAAAATTGCGGTAATTACTCCAGATTATTCTCACTGGGTAACTAAAATTCCCGGAAATATTTTAATGGTTCCTTCTTTTGGTGGTATTTACCAAACTAAACTCCAACCAGTAAACACTCTGGGAGTTATTGATGAAGACCGAGAGAAACTTTTCATTATCCGTTATAATAACATCGCTCACCAGGGCACTATACCGGAGCATCTAAGAGATGCTTTTAAAGTAAATGGGGTATTTCTATCTCCACAGGAATACAAAATGCTAGAAGATTACCGGGGCAATGCCTATGAATTTATTAAAAATATGATTGATAATGCAATAAATAAGAAATAATTTCGTATATTTGCATAAAGAAAATTTCTAAATAAAATAGATATGAAAAAAGAAAAGAAAGAAATCAAAAAGCTCAAAGAAGGTGATGAAGTCTTCTTCTTAATTGATGGGAGACAACTCATGGAGAAAGTAACAGTAGAATCTATCGATAAGAAAAGTGGAATGGCTCTACTAAGTAACAGAGTAAAGGTTGCAAGAACTCTTGGCCCTGATAATACATATCCAAGATTGGATGGGAAAGAGGGGAAGGTTTTACCCCTAACAGAAGAGAATGAAAAGGTTTTCCTTGCATTCAAGGCTTATTTTTCCATAAAGAGAAATATGGAGTTTTTGGATAAAGAAATTCGGAATCTCAAGGATGATGCAAAGGCTTTGGACTTTATGATTGAATTTGATAAGAAGCTTACCAAGATTATTAACAAATACCTCAAAGAACAATGACTACTGTATTAGCAATAATTTATTTGGTATGCTTACCGTTCACTGTATTTTTTGTAAGGGCTTGCTTGGATTATTTACCCTATACTCACAAAATACACTCTCTCGTTTTATTCATCTCGGTATGGATAGTATTACCTCTATTTCCAATTTATCTATTAATCAGATACATAAAATACAAATTACTATGAGATACTTTTTTGACAGAGATGGTAATTATGCTGGGTCATCAATGCAAGGGTGGGAGATTCTTCTCCTACTCTTGTTCCCAGTTGCTCTAATAATCTTCCTCGTATTCTTACCTTTCTATATATTTCATAAATACAGTTCTAGAGAAGAGGATAAAAAATACGAGGAAGAACATCCAGAAATACTAAAAGTAGATTCTTATATTACTTGCTGGTATCCCTGGCATAGATATTCAGTTGCATATACTTTAGCTTTGATATTCTGGGTAATTGCTTTTATAATTGGGATATTATCTTAATACCCGTATTAAGTTGGCTTTCGACTTGCCCAATAAAAATTCAAATCTAATGGATATTTATTAGTGGGGTTAAACCTACTGGAGAGTATAGGAGTATCATCATTAACAGGGGGGAGTTGAAACTTTTGTAAGAGTAAAGGAACCCAATCCAGTTGTTTTTGTTGTAAAGTATGAATTACCTGGTAGATTATAGTTAGGGTTAAAAGCATTACCATTCTTATCAAGGCAGGACCAAGATAGCATGTCGGAATTTACGGGGTATATACTAGCCATATAGATATTAATCGTATTTCTATCTTGATTTACTACCCAATTCTTATATTGGGTACCATGAATAGCCATAGATCCATCTTCGCCACTAATATTGGTAGTAACAAAAAAGAAAAGATCTATGTTTATTCCACTGAGGATTATAGGATTAAAATGTATTTCCCAGTATTCTCTTTCGTCGGGAGTAGTAATCTTAAGATTAATTCTATTTCCAGATTCGTTTTGAGTAAGTACACAAGTTCCAGAAGTACCATAGGCTAATGCCGTAATCTGAATCTCATTGTTACTCTTGTCTTCTTTTAAAAGATAGTCAGAGTTATTGATGCTAGCAGTATATCCAACCCCAATAACAGTAGACATTTTGCCATTTACCTATTTAGTTTTCTGGGA
>OHPD01000052.1_pt1 | contig 76671 bp, 72 predicted proteins | sample 1577641 | NCBI WGS metagenome assembly OHPD01 (sample SAMEA3879532, study PRJEB24766) | human gut metagenome | biome: human-associated habitat; feature: feces | place: USA | collected 1985/1987
GCAAAAATGGAAGAAGAAAATATTCAAGAGATAAGAAACAGGCTATAATAAGCTAATTTTAAATCACATGAAAATGGCGGAAATGTGGGATACGGAAACACAGCAAGAAAGCATGTTCAAACATGTTCTACAACACATTCCGGTGAAAAAAATCCATCTATAAGCATACTAAATAATCATTTTCTATATTTGCTGTATTACAAATAGATAACAAGCCATTAAAAAAACATGCCTATGGAACAACAAACAATAACCGGTTCGGGACTCTATATCCTTATAGCTGTCCAGCTGCTGTTCTCCATGCTGATACTGTTGCGGATACGCCAGTACCGCAAAAAGCCGACAGGCTGCCTGCCGTCCGTTCTCGTCATCCTCTCCACAGCAGTCTTCACCTCTGTGCTGTATTACATATGGCAAATTGTGTGTGATGAGAACAGCCGTTGGACAGACCTCGGCGGAATGCTTGCCGCAGGATCCTGGCAGGAGTGGGTGGCATGGGCATTTTTCGGACTGTTCGTTGTGCTGTTCACCGCTGCAGGCTGCTCCCTCTTCGGGTTTGCCCTCACCGGTCATCACCCCAAGTTCTGCAAAGAAATGTGGCGGAGCCTCATAGGAATGATGCTCATCCCATTCCTCACACTCGCCCTGCTGGCTGCATCCATGCTGTGCATCAGCCTTTCAGGGATGACACTTTTCACTTGGCTGTTTTCCGAAGCAGCGTTCAGCGACGTGGCGATGCTGGTACTGAGTGCCGCCCTATTCACCTTCGGATATATAGGACTTCTGGCCTTCCTGTTCAAGTTCAACGGCAGTAAGCTGGACGCATACATTTTAGAAGACATAGAGCGTTCTTACAGACGCATCGAAGAAACCAACGAGAAAGGAGGCAAACAATGACCACACTACCTTTTCTTATATTGGGAAGCCTTTCCCTTCTTCTCCTCAACTGGCTGACGTGGAAAGGACTGAAAAATTACCTGCAGCCCAAAGGCAAGACGGCAGCCACTGCTTTGGAACAGCAACTCACGGAGCAGGCATTTGCCTGGCGCACCCTCATCGGCCTGCTGTGGCTGGTTCCCGTATGGCCTGCCATTGCAGCTGTGATGCTATGGTACAGACTGAGATTACGCAAGCAGATACTCAGCCAGAGCCGCACTTGCCCGAAATGCGGAAAAGAGACCCTCCGCAAGATGTCGGCACAGGAGATAAAGAAAGACGCCCGGCTCTTCACCCCACAGGAACGAATGGAACTCAATCTGCAGACCGTCTGCATCCATGTGTACACCTGCACCGCCTGCGGAGAAAAGGTGAAAGTGCGCATCCCTCTTGCGACAGGTCTCTATGAATATTGTCCGGATTGCCATGGTATCACCTTACATCGGAAAGAAGCATACACTGTGGTGGAATCTCCTACTGAATTCTCCGAAGGACTGAAGGAAGCGCGTCATGAATGTAAATACTGCGGTGCTAAATACATCGTAGGGCATAAGATTCACCGTACACATACATCTTCCTGTCACAACTCTTTTGATTTTTGAACAATACCCTTACAGCCTGTTTCCGGCAAACCATGAAACTATACGCAGATATGATGAACAAGCATCCATTCCTCCCCGCTCCGGCAGCCGTTGCCCTATGGTTCGGGCTGCTTTGCCTGTCCGCACTCAGCTCCTGTACAGGATGCAGTTACAACCACGAAAAGGCGATGGGAAGCATAGATAACATTCTGGGCAAAGTAGATGCCCTGATGGCCAAGACAGACAGTTTTTTGGAAGAACATCTGCCGGAAGAACCGCCTATAGACTACGAAAAAGAGGGAGTGAACAGGGAACACCTGTTTGTATTTACAGATACGACAATGACCTACAACGGCAAGCCGTTCATGCCGGGAATGACAATAGGAGAACAGTGTGAGATATTCGGACATTACGAACGTCTTGCGGAACCCGGAATATTTATATGGGATTCTTTGGGAATCATTATGGTATCACACGATGAAAGCGGAAAAGACAGTGTCCCTGTAAGCAGAATAATGATTAACTGGAATATAGAATTAGATGATTTTCTATCCGAAGAAAACCTAAAATGGCTAAAGAACCGCTACCCACGTCAGTATTTTACGGGTAAAATGATTGTCGGAGGAGCAGTTTTGGACAAAGGTATGCACATTGATAATTTTCTGAAAAAAACAAATCTGAAATTCAATAACAATCCGTTCCCTCTGCTTTACTATTGTCATCTGCATGACTGGGATTACACCAAAGCGCCTATACACAGCAGAGAAAAATATTATACCTATAGAATCAGGAAGTCTGAAGACGGTAATGATATTGAAAACTTTGATATTGCCATTAACTCACGAGGTTTTGGTGACCCTCCGTACGAAGGTCCTGAATATGAAAAGTATATAAATGTAGAAAACGAATAATATACATAATATGAAATCAATGATTATTGCGCTTCTCGTTGCTACATTAAGTCTCAACGGCTATGCACAAACAGATACAAAAAAATAGAATAATAAAAACGAATTTGAATATGAAACTGAAAACACTTTTAATTCTTGTATTAATAACTTTGCCAGGAATGTTCAATAGTTTCAAAGCCCAATTTGTCTATTCAAATAAGTATAATAATTTTGTTATGGCTGCTTATAATGAAGAAATCTTCGACAGACAATACCGCGACTTGGAGAGCAGGATAATTACCTATGATTTGTCTGAAAAGCTGATGTTTTTATCTTCATTTTCGCCGTGTGCAGTCAGGAGTAAGATAGACACGTTGTATTATAAAAATGACACCATATCTCAAGAACTCATAATCAGAAAAATTGATGACAGAAGAATATATTTTGCCTTGTCCTCGCAAAAGATTCACCAAAAGCAAAAAGAAAAATGTGAAGGTTACGCTTCTATATCTGATTATATTGACCTTGCTTCAGAAACAGATTTCGCTGAGGATGGGTCGTTGTATCCAGTCATTGAATATTGGTGTGAAGATTTCCCTTTGTCAATGTCAATAAGAATCAGTCATGATTATAGTATAGCGACAATTTCATTCGCAAAAGAACTGTCTTTACCGTTTATTTATCCTCTAAAGAAAGGAAAATATATAAGATGAAAAATATTCTTGCCATACTGGTAGCTCTTCTGCAACTCCTACTGTCTGATGTGATAATTCAAATCGTATTTGGTTCTTCACTTTTGTGGGAGACATCAGGCTCTGCCGGATCAGACATAATACTGTTCGTTATAGAAGCATATATGGGAGGTCTGTTTTTGCTGACAAACTTATTCATATTGTATGAAAGCAAAATTATAAGTACCATTCTGATACTTTGGCTATGGGGGCTGCTTATGCTTATCGTATTAAGCGCGTCTATCCTGCTGGCATTTATTCCAGGACATGCTATCGGAATTTTTATTGAATATAGAGTTAAACGAAAAATATAGGATTATATTGCTGTAATTCAATGTAATTTGATACCTTTATCCGGTAAATTATCAAGAAATAACACTAAATAACATAGCGTATGAACAACAAGATTTTAACATTAGAACTGTTATCACTGGCTTTCGAAGTATCTGGATGTAAGAATACAAGCAGACAAGCCCTTCTGTTGCAAAATGTCGGATTTCCTGTTCATAGAATCCATCGTAATCCCGGACAATACGGTATTGACCGACTGTTTTCTATGCGACAGTGAAACGGATGAAGTAAAATATATCAATTGAATTAACGAAATGATAAAAGCCGGTTCATTAATACTGATATATTTTGAAAATTCCTCAGAAAATAAAACGAACTAAAACAGGCACAACCATGAAATTCGGAAATAATAAAAACAGACAACATCGCAAGAATATCATAGGAGATACCGAGTGTCAGGAAACCGAAATGAGAAAAGGGAAATGGCATAAAAGAAAGTGTTGGACTATAATATTGGGGAGTGCTTGCTTATGGCCACTAACTACTTTTTTTATAGTGTTCTTTAATCAACATAGAGACGTTACATTTACTAATCTGGCACTTGGATTGTTAGCCATTAATATAGTATTTTGTCTGTGTTATTATATAGGACTAAGAGCTATTTGGAATCTTTACCCTAAAATATCTTTGAATAATAAAGAAACATTGAAAAATGTAACCTTACCATATCATTGGAAAGATTTACTTGGTGACAGATTCAAATTTGACAGAATTGATAACAAGCAAATTATCATTAATAATGATGGAATAGCAGTAAGAGTCTTTTTTTTACTAATTTTCCTTGTCCCGTTCTTAGCTCTTTTATATTGGGGAGTAATCACTCCATCAGAAATTACATCTGAAAGTTACGTTAATGCATTATTATTCCTTGAACCTTTATTCTTTATAATAGTTATTGGACTAAAAGCGTTTTTACAGCCTTGGAGACGAATAGTTTTTGACCGTGATTCCAAAACAATCACTATACCCGGTCGTTTCATGTTTCAAAAAAAAGAAACACTACCTTATGAACAGGTTGTAATCACACTATTTAGTAATCATCATGCGAAGACTTTCAATGGAAAAGGAGAAGAAGAAATAGTAATAGCCAACCCTCAACGTACATTAGGCAGAATACCTTTAGGGATTGCAGGTGGTATAAACGCCGCCAGACAATTCGCACGCTTCATCCAACTATATATGGAGGAGGAAGAAGTGCAGAGCATACCGGAGTTTGAGGAATACAGTCATATTATAGAATCATAAAAAAGAGTCAAACATTATCAACCTTACTTGTAGAATAGAACAATTTTCATATATTTGTAAAGTTGTGTAAAACAGAAACTTTAAGAGCGTGTTGACTAATACCTTGTATTAGAAATCTGGTAAATTTATAAGTTATTTTGTAAACTGCTGATATTTGTACATTTAGATATGCGAAATATCATTCGTTCTTAAAAATAGACCTTATTTGTTACTTTTTTAACTCTCTCGTAACTGCTCACAAATATAGACAAAATTCTAAGTAGCTTTCTATGCTCCGAAGATTTTTTTATCCGTCTAATAGCTCTTTTTTTACTCGGTTATTTTATGAAATAAAAAAAAGACACCAAAAGAAAAAATAAATTTCTAATGATGCCTTTTTAGTAATAAAAAAGTGTTATTTCTTTCGTGTATAATTCATTATATCTTCTCCGTCAAACCACGACAATTCATTTTCTGTGATTTTCAAAATCTTCATAATCCCCGACTCAAATATGTTGTTATTTAAAGTCAGTTCTTTTGTTGTTTTATTATAACTATATGTTCCCTCTCCCCATTTTTCAGTTTCTTTATCGGGGTAACCAACTTCGATATAATAATCTACTCCCGTCCAACTCATATCAGAATTGAAAGTTACAATTTCCATTTGACGTGAAACGACATTGCCCTCTTCATCTGTAAAACTTGAAAGTTCGTATTCCCAACTTCCTATTAACAAAGCTAATGTTTTATCGTCCTGAATTTCGTCCTTTTCATCATCGCTACATGATGTAAAACTGACACACAAAACAACCATTAATAAGGTTGCAAGTAAGTTGAATTTCGTTCTCATAAATCTTGTTTTTAAGTTATTTAATCTGTTAATTAATTCCTCAAACAAAACATATTTTCCTCCCGATAAATGTTATTTTAAGAATGAAATTCCACTTATAAAGATAAAAAGAATGGTGTGGAAACATACTGCCTTATCTCGTGGTGGGCTTCTCGCATTGCCTCGGTACAGATAAAGCAATAGCCCACACCATAAGACAATATATCTTAACCCAAGACGGGTAAAATATAGTCATGATGTGGTGCTACTGCTATCATCTTCGTACCGTTAAATTTTGCGAGAATTTACCACGGAAGATAATTTCAATAACACCTTTCGTTAAATATGTCCTCCCATTGCTGAGATTGCGACAAAGATAGACAAAAGTGTTTATATCTCAAAAGAACAAAAGAAATAATGCAAAAATGCCCCTCAAAATTGTTTATTGCAATCAGGTAACATTTGTGCATATTATTATAGATGTTATAAATCAGGCTACATTTCAACGAGCCATTTACAAAATAATCAGGAGATTTCCTATGTACTCGCCAATTTGTAAAAGAGATTTTCAAACCAAAGAACGAGGGGGCATTTACATGGGTACAAGTACCTCGCAGACCTCTTACACCGACTAAAAAAGTGTGCCACAAGAATGGTTTAGAACTGGTATTAACATGCTTTTTCCGTTTTATTTGGCGGCTTATTTATCATGCTTTTACAAAATGATATATGCTTCATCATAAGTATTTTTAACTGGTTGTTTTTGAGTAATATTAAAGCATTTGAAAATATATTCGTATAAGCCCCCATTTTTGAATTCGGAACATCTTTTATTTAGCTGTTCTTCCAACTTTAATAAAGGAGATTTATTTTTGATTTTATCCAGTTTGTTTTTCTCAAATGGTGGTGGAATAATTTCTCTATTTAAGCACATCTTTTCAATCATTCTATAAACTTTTTCTCTTTCCTCATTAGACGAGAATAAAATATCATTGCAATTCAAATAGTATTTGTCTATTTCAAATTTCAAGATATATCCCTTTTCAATTAACGTTTTTATAAGCTCATTATTTTTTCCGATTTTCAATAAAGACTTTATTTTTGTTTTATTGTACGGAATAATATTTGTGTTATTGACAGTTATTGTTTTCAATTTCAGAATAAATCCTTTTTCTTCCTCGCTCAGTTTACTATCGCTAAAAAATGTATTTTTAAGTATGAAATAATTTTCGGGATTGATTTCCATTTGATAGCGTATGCGATTATGCCCTAATTCATCTTTAAAATAATTCCATGATGAAAATATTCCAGTCTTTAATAATTGGGGGCGGTGCTTCTTTATCGTGCTTATCGGTATCCCTGAAAGTTTCGATAATTTTGTTTCGGCTATTTCCGAATAACCATTATAATAATTGCTATTCATTTTTATAACTGAATATAATAGTGCATCTTTGTTTTCAAGCATGGATATTTCCTTTGTTATTTTTGTTTGTCGCTCCATTGTTAGCAATGTGATTTTCTGTATTTATAAAGAGAATATCTTTTTGCTTTAACAATCTATTATAGTATGCACATCCTAAATATTTTTTAGCTTGCTTTCTGTCTTTAAATCGAATATTTTTTGATAATATCAAAATCATATTACTTTTATTAGATGTAAAATTCCAAGTCCGTTTAGGACTTGAATTTTCTATTATATAGGTATCTTTTTATAATAGGTATCTTATATAAGTTCCATTGTCGGGAGTTTTCCAAGTTCCAAAAACGGGACTTCTTATTTAAGTTCCAAAATTGGGAATAATGTGTATTTGGAATTAAAGCGTATCTGATGTATTATTTTTCTTACACATTCAGTTTGTTTACCACATTGAAATAATATAGCTTCCTCAATCCATTAATCTGTATCCGTCTTTTTAAATAACCCATATCTGCTATATATTTACCAATCTGTGCCTTATTAAAATTCTTTTTTTCTCCTTTAGACAATCTTTTCTCTGCGATAGTACGCAATTCTTCATAAGTCGAATATCGAACACCTTTATAAAGCATTTAATTTCGTTTTTCATTTATATATTTAATATCTTATGTTTTTCTTTCTTTGATATGCAAATTTACTGACTTTTTAGGTAGTGAAAAAATGAACATGCCACAAATTAAAAACTTCATTCCAATGTAAATTTTTAACCCGATAAAATCGAATAATGCGCCCTTCGCACTTCCATTTAACTCATAAGAGAAGTCGATTTTGAAAAAAAATAGGCACTCCCAAAGATTGAGAGTGCCTTATTTTAGTTCTGATATAAACGGTTTTACTGTTCTTCGTTTTCGCTTCCCACGGTCTTTAAACGCTCCTCAAAATGATTTACTATTTCACAGAGTGTTTCATTGGGTAAGCCTTGCAATAAAGTGATTGCTTTGCTTTTTCTTTCTTCCAAAGCTTCTTTTTCTATTTCTTGAATTTCATTTTTACAATTTTCAATCAGACTTTCTAAGTGCTTGATTTGCTCATTCAATTCCTCAACTTTTTCTGCTGCTGTTTCTGATTGAAGAACGCAGCCAAATTTATTGATTGACTCTTGCTGCACTCGTTTTTGTTTTTCTTCATTTGATATTCTTCCTCGTCCCATAAATTAGATGTTTTAAATTTATTGCAAATATAGTTATTCTTCCTCATTATCTAATGAGATTTCCTTTTTTACAGCTGTTCTTTGATAAATTAGACCAGTTCCTACACCGTTGTCGATTGAGAGAGAAATATCATCATCGCTTAAATCCAGTGCTTTTTGAACAGAATATGCAGCGACCTCAACATCTCTAACTCCTGATAAAGCAAGATTTTCTATTGTTTTAATTGCCTGCTGTTTTTTATCGTTTTTTTTGCGTTCTTTCTTCTCGCTTTCGGTACTCATAATTTCAGCATATCTTTTGGCTACATCTGCACCCGTTCTCTTATCATATCCGCTCATTGTTTTAGTGGATGTATGACCAGTTATGCGCATTATTGAAGCATCGTCCAAACCTTGTTTTCTGCACTCAGTAACAAAAGTTCTTCTTGCAGTATGTGTCCCTACAAGTTGCCAGCGTTGTACTTTTTTTTCATATTGTTTATCGCCTTTTCTATAAGTGATTAATTCCTCTTTATCTATCCCTGCTTTTCTGCAAACCTCTTTTATAAGTTGGTTCATGTATTCATTTCTTATAACTGGCAATTTATTATTGTATTTAGCAAGTATATTCTTTGCTGTATTATTAAGCGGAATAATTACTTTCTTGTGAGTTTTAATTTGAACTAATTCTATATTATCATTTGATATTATAGCTTCTTCAAGGTTCATAATATCGGCATATCTTTGTCCTAACTGACATTGCAAAACAAATATATCTCTCGCCTTTTCTTCATTACCTGACAATTCAATGTTTTGTATTTTCTTCAATTCATTTTCTGTCAAGTAAATCTGTTTCCCCTCATCCTTGTTTCTCGGTTTCTCATATTTAGAAATTCCAGTTTCTATCTGATTTATCAGACCTTGTTTTTCTGCATCATTTAGCCATGATTTAAAAGATGTAATTCTGTTTATAATGGTGTGCATTGACATTCCTTTATCAAGCATATATTTCTCGAATTTCTTTATAAAAGTATAGTTCAAACAACTAAAATCCGTTGCTCTAACCTTACATTCTTCGACAAATTTTCTAAGCATTTTAAGGTCTGTCATGTATTTACCTTTTGTTCCCGTACTATTGTTGGAATTACTTTGAATTGCACTTTCAAACCAGTCAAGCGGATTGACTTTTAATTTTTCCCTTTCCCCTGCTATAAACACTCGGAGTTTTTCAGCTCCCAATTCGGTTTCTTCGGGGTGGTCTAACATATAGTCCTGCCATTCGGCAAAACGCATGTTTAGTATATTCAATTCCTTGTTTACTTTGGCGTTTTGCTGTTGAATTACTTTTGGCAATGTATTCGCCACAATAGCAACTTGCTTTTCCTTGTCCCAGTACTTCGGACGCACTTTCTGCCCAGTGCTGATTTTTTCTTGCTTGTGATTGATTGTACAAACAAGATAAATCAGCGTGTCTTTGTTTTCGTCTGATGTCTGTCTCAAATTGAATTTCACTTTCATAACTGCAAAGATATTTAATCGGTTCTTAAATTCGTATCCTATTCGAGAATAATTACCAAGCATTTTTTATATCGGTTCTTAAATTCTCAATTGAACAAGCTGTTAGTTATGAAAGAGTTATAAAATCAAATAGGGTTACTTAGAAATCTGGTAAATTTCAAAGGAAGCAAGGAGAAAAAAGGCAACACTTGTGGCTTATACATTATATAGGCCACAAAGTGTATATTGCAAATCTTAATCCCAATTATCCCAGATTTTCATGCAGGAGTTATTCACTTTACGTACTTTATGTGTTTTTGTACACATGGTTAGTTGATACCACAAAAACATAGAATGGAAGAATATTGGATTGAAATTCAAAACAATCTTAGGTTATGGCATTCTAATAGTCCTGCTTGCCGTAACCATTTATCTGTTCCGTAGCGAACAGGTAAAGAGAAACACCCTTCTTCGCAATGAAAGGAAACTAGTTGCTACCTGGCAACTTACAGAGTATTGTTTGGAACATAAAGTCAGCTTTAACAAGATGTATCAGATAGTTAGGGAAGAGTTTCCAAACATGAGTTCTATTCCCGGTTATAGAAAACTTACCCATTTGGGTTTTCTTTACTCTAAGGTTTATGAAGAATACAAGAATCTTTGTTTGTACAACCGTCCGGTGAAGCATCCCTTCTTTTTAGTTGGCCAAGCGGAACATTCCGCCGATCTTCTCACGCATCCTGTCCGTGTCCTCACCGATTTTTGGATTGATCAGCCCGGCGTAGACCTGCGTGGAGATGATGGTCTTGTGCCCGAGGACTTTCTGCAGGGTTTCAAGCGGCATGCCCTTGCTCAGGGCTAGGGTCGCAAAGGTATGACGTGCAAGGTGGGGGCTGAGCCTGATGCTGCATTCTGCCTTTTCACCGATACGTTTCAGACTGCCTTCCATGCATCCCAAATTCCCGACCGGAAAGACCTTGTCGGGAGAATCCTTGAACTTGTCGTCTCCCTTGTACCTTTCTATCAGCTCAACGGCTATCGGCAGAAGTTTGACGACATAGGCGGCTTTGGTCTTTACCCTGTTGCCGATAAGCCATACGCCTCCATCCGAATCGGTATACACATTCTTATAGCTTAACGCCTTCAGATCGGCATGGGCCAGACCGCTGAAACACATAAAGACAAACATATCCCGGATAGCCTGCTGACGTTTGTAGTTCAGCTTTACATGTATCACACGCTGAAGATCATCCTCTGAAAGAAACGGGCGTTTCCTGTATTCCGGCTTGCATTCGAACTTCTTGAACGGATGTTTGTGGATCCATCCTTCATCCATAGCCAGATACATGAGCCACTTTAAGGTGTTGATACGTTCAAATGCCGTTGACTTTGCCAACCCCCTTACCGAAAGCATCCAGTTGTAGTAGTTCTTGATAAAGTCGGTATCCAACGACATCAGGGGGACATCGTCCGTTCCCATCTTATCCTTCAAATAACATTGCAGACATCTGCTTTCACATACAAGACCTTCGTATGTACCCTTGGCTTTGGTTTTTCCGATCTGATTCCTGTAATCCTGAATCTTGATATTGAAGATTTCCACCAGGGAATGAATCTCCTCTCCAAGACCGGTATAACAGTCATATACTTTCTTTGCCGTGACAAATGTATCGTGGTCGCAAATATACTGATAGTGTTTTCCTATCCGAACCTTGATATTCTCCAACTCCCTGTTCAAGCGTCTTGCCTCTTCCGATTTCCCCTTCGCACAGTTTCCCTTTGCATCCCATAGGGAAATGGGCACATCACACTTACAGCTGAAACTTGCAGTCGTACCATTGATTGTTATTCGTCCCATAACCGGAACACGACCATTTTTAATTGACTGGTTCTTGGTGTAGAACAGAACTTTAAAAGTACTTCTCATAACTCAATTATTTTTGTTACAAAATTAATAATCATTGAGTTATCTGAGGTTATGCAAAACAGTGCAAGGCATTGAAAAATAATCCTTTAGATGTTGTTAAAAGGCACATTGGTCGAGGTAACGATTAAGTAACGAAACTCACGACCAAATGTGCTTTTTTAGCATCGTTTTTCCTGTCGTTAAAAAGAAAGCCTGTAATAATAAGCTGATTTCAAGCAATATTGCGCTTATATGTTACCTTTTCAAAAAATCCTTGCTGTTACTTGTCAAACTCGTCCTCTTGATTGCTTTCACTTTCCAACAACTTCTGAATGACTATCTTTTCATTTAGAAGAGTGGTAAGAAAGCCCTCGAGAACTGCAAAATTGGCTTTATTACGCAATAAGCGTTTCATAGCCCAATCGAAACGAATATAATTACTTCCCATAAGTTCGTCTCCTTTCCCGTTTTCTTTTTTCATACCAACAAAGGTAAGCAGAAAATGTTTGATTTCAAATATATATCCTTCTATTTCTTTCTGTCTAAGAATATTCTATCACCCACTCTCCCAAAGTCCGTGTTGTACTATCAAAATTCACTCCAACCTTAACAACCTTGCGATGATCTATCTTGTAAGGAATAGCATATTGTTTACTATTAATTTGAGCCAATGCTTCTTCGGGAGCTCCATCTATCTTAAATCAAATACATAAATTGCATCGGGCATCTTTATTACCACGTCAGCCCTGCCAATGGCATTCTTTACTTCTACATCTACGTATTGACCCATTAAACGGAATAATAAAATCTTCGTCTTTCACTTCCATCTTTTCCAATAGATTAAGACTGAAATCCATTCGCTGTAACATTTCAATCAAGAAAGTGGGTGTACCGGTAAAGAACCAAAAGCTCTTATAATCTTTTTACGAAAAGGCATTGAAAAGGCTGAACGAATTGTAACTATCTTCACAATTCTTGCTGAAATGATAACCGTCATACTGCCGTTTCAAATGCCGACAAGCTTCTTCATAGGTTTCATCGCTTGAGCTATCCTCTCAATATCCGGTTGCATCTGACTTAGCAACTCTTGCTCTGTAATACCACAAATAGCACTATAATCATCGCTCATACTGATATTCTGTAAGTTATTCAGCTCACTAAAAAATCAATATGCAACACAGGATAAACAGTCCATTCTTTCTCTAACTGTTCCATAGCCAATCCTTCGAACAACTCTTTCTTTCCGGAAAAATAAGCTTCAAGAGTAGAGACTAGAAGACTTTTTCCAAAACGGCGGGGACGGCTAAGAAAATAAACTTTATCAGTATGAGTCAATTGATAAATTAACGCTGTTTTATCAATATACACACAATTATTATTGCGCAAATCCTCGAAATTCTGTATCCCGATAGGGTATCTTCTAAATATCTCTTTCATATAAACCTAATACATTAGTTGAAACATGAACAAAGATAATGTTTTTACACGTATCTTACACAGATAGAGGCTGAACTTGTTATTTCTAACCGTATCATTATTGCATTGAAAGTGAAAGTTGCTATCTATTATTCATTATCAACGAGAAGTATTATCATTTTTCACTCATTCACAATGAGCAATTTTAGCATTATATATTCGTTTATAATGAGAAGTTTTATATCTCTGCAATCAAATGCTATTAAGATAGTGACGCTATTCCAGGCATATACTGTCACTATGTTTAAACCGGATTATTCGGGCTATTATTTCTAATTTCAACGCTGTGTAGGCAGAGTAAACTCCTGCGAGTCGCAGATCACCCCATTTTCATCTGCCACTGCTACACGGAACGTTACTTCGCCGTCTTTCAATCTATTACCGGCATGTATGGAAGCCGTATAACGAATGCCTTCGCCCGGCAAAATTTCTTCGACCATTACCGAAGGAGAAATGCCGATATGCTTCACCTTGCCTACGGTTTCCACCACCGGAACTACGTTATAAACAGGCTTCCGGCCTTCATTCATAATCTCAAAGATAATCTTACTGTTCTCTCCCGCATCAATCACATGACTGCGATTATCATCTATAAAACGGATTCTACGTAGTTTCAATTGAGAAACAGGCTGCCGAACCGGCTGTTTCTTATATTTCTGCACACGAACCTCACGAACTTCGGGAACGTATGCGTCATCCTCTATCGGCTCTTGTCGCGGTGCGGTCAACGCACTGCCTATCGCCGCACCGGCAATAGTCCCTACAATATTGCCAATAGCAGAGCCACGATAACCACCTCGCCAACCTCGATTATTATCTCCAATCAATCCACCTATCGAACCTCCCAAACTACCTCCGATAGAAGCACCGGCCACGATAGCTCCCGGATTACCCATACGCCCTGATGCACATCCGCTCAAAAGTAAAACGGAAAGCAAAAATACTGTTAGTTGTTTCTTCATGAGCCTTTCTATTTTAATATTTTTATTCTATTACCTTAAAACGAGCGAAACGCAATAATAGTTGTTTCTCTCCCGCATTTTTAAAATGAATAGTTGCTTTTGCATTGTCTCCCGTGCCTTCTACCTTCATCACTTCTCCCAAACCAAAACGTTCATGTTCAATTCTCTGTCCGGCTTGTAATCCTGCAACCGACACCGGACCGGAAGACATCGCTTGAGAACCGCCACTTACCGTGCTTACCTTTTTCAAATTTCTCGGCACACTGGGAGCTATTATCTGAGCTTTCGGTCGCTCCTTTCGTTCCGAAGAAGCACTTCCAAAAGGTGTAGTACGCGATGGAGAAGCAGAATGAGTGAATCCTCCTTCAATCTCCCTGCGGAAACGTCCTGCGCCTTCATCCACCGAACGACTGATTCCCGCTTCGTGCGGCATCTTCAAATAATGGATATCAATATCACGCAAGAAACGACTGGGACTCCCAAACTCCATCTTTCCATAACGGAAGCGGGTTTTGGCAAAAGACAAGTAGCAATGTTCCTCTGCACGGGTAATGGCGACATAGAACAAACGGCGTTCTTCCTCCAATGCACGGGGAGAATCGCCAACCATCCCACTTGGGAATAGGTTTTCTTCTAGACCGACTACAAAAACATTCTTAAATTCCAACCCTTTGGCGGAATGAACTGTCATCAATGTTATCTTTTCTCCGTCATCCGCTTTGTCGGAATCCTGATCGGTGAGCAACGCAATCTCTGAAAGAAAATCGGTAAGAGATATATTCGGATTGCCTTCCTCCTGCCGCAAAGCACAGAAATCATTCATTCCATTCACCAATTCTTCTATGTTTTCCTTACGGCTCAGGTTCTCCGGAGAAGTATCCTGACACACATCGTTCATAATACCCGATTGACGGATAATATCCACACCTATCTCGTACGCATTCTTATCCGCCTGACCGGTTATAAAACCCTCGATCAATGCACGGAAACCTTGCAGCTTTGCATGAGTACCTTTGTTGATGTTCAGTCCATAGGTCAACGGTTCACAAAGCGTTGACCACAGACTGACTCCATGATCAGTTGCCGCTGATATGATTTTACCGACCGTAGTATCTCCGATACCACGAGCAGGATAATTAATAATTCGTTTGAATGCTTCTTCATCGTTCGGATTCACCACCAAACGGAAATAAGCAATCACATCTTTTATCTCTTTACGTTGGTAGAATGAAAGTCCGCCATAAATTTTATAAGGCATACTCCGTTTCCGAAGAGCTTCCTCAAAAATACGACTTTGTGCATTCGTACGATATAGGATAGCAAAATCAGCATACCCGTAATGATATTCCCGACGAAGTTCAGCTACCTTATTAGCAACGATATCCCCTTCTTCCACATCACTATATGCCTGAAATACACCGATAGCTTCCCCTTTCTCCTTTTCGGAAAATACGGCTTTACGTATCTGGCGCTCATTCTTTTCTATCAAGCTGTTGGCAGCACAAACAATGGTCTGTGTGGAACGATAGTTCTGCTCCAACTTGAAAACTTTCGTATTCGGATATGTCTTCGTAAAGTAAAGGATATTATCAATATCCGCTCCACGAAAAGAGTAAATGCTTTGTGCATCATCGCCAACAACACAAACATGCTGATTTTCTTTCGTCAATTGCAGAACAATGCTATGTTGCGCATAATTAGTATCTTGATACTCATCAACGAGTATATATCGGAATTGGTCTTGATAACGTGCTAATATTTCCGGATAATCACGAAATAAGATATAAGTATATACCAGCAGATCATCAAAATCCATAGCTCCCGCCTGACGACACCTTTCCCAATAACGGGTATAGATATCACGAATAGCAGGCATTTTTACAGCCATATCGCCTTCATATGCTTCTTTATTGGCAGCGTATCCCGTAGGAGTGACCAAATGATTCTTTGCATTGGAGATGCGGGCTTGTACCGTTCCCGGTTTATAAGTTTTTTCGTCCAGTCCCATTTCTTTAATAATAGAACGAAGCAGACTTTTACTATCAGCCGTGTCGTAGATTGTAAACTGGGAGGTAAAGCCGATATATTGCGCCTCAGCACGAAGAATACGGGAGAAGATGGAATGAAATGTACCCATCCACAAGTAACGTGCCCGTTCCGCCCCCACTTGTCGGGCAATACGTTCTTTCATCTCACGTGCCGCCTTATTGGTAAAGGTAAGTGCAAGAATATTCCACGGATTGTAACCGTTCTCCAACAGATAGGCTATTTTATAAGTCAGCACACGTGTCTTACCCGAACCCGCACCGGCTATCACTAGCGAAGGCCCGTCATTGTAAGTCACCGCCGCGCACTGACTCTCATTCAATTCCTTTATATAATTGATATCCATAACAGCATTATAAAAACAATGTAGTTTTTTAACAAACTCTCGGCATTCAAATTTGTTCTGAATACAAAAGTATAATATTCATTTGAGAATGACGGTATTTTTATAATTTTTCGTCACTAACTATTTTAACCTAACCCCCAAAGCAATGAAAAAAAGTATATTGTTATCAATTATTTTGAGTTTAAGCCTAGTCGCCTGCATTCCACAGGCTATGGCGCAAAAACAAAGCCGTATGGAAAAACTGCTAAGGTATCTGAACGATAATGATACGGAAAAATGGCAGAAAAACCGAGAAAAGGTAGACAACGACACGAAGACATATTATGCCGAAGAACTGGCCCTGCTGGATGTCCTCAACGGGTTGTGGAACGAACAAAGTGAACAAGCCGCAACCGATTATTTCGGATGTTACGGGAAAGCGGCCAACGCCTACTTCTCCAACATCTGTGAGGAAGAGAAAATACCGCTTCCGAACGTACAGGACAGAGCGGAACAGGCTATTATCCACATATTGGAGGCTTCGAAAGAACAGATACCTTTCAGCCGTACACTGCTGGACAGTATTCGTTCAAGCGGCTATACGGCAGACTCCGTTATTGCACAGAAGATACGGAATATCCGCGAATTGGCTTTATTGGAAGGTATGCTGACAGCGCCTGCACTCAGCACATATCAGACATATATAGCGGAATATCCGAACGGGAAATTTATCCCACAAATCAACGCTGCCGAAAACAAACGGTTATACGGGATTGTAAAGCATAACCCGTCACAGGAAAATTTCAAAGCTTTTTTTGACGATCCGGCAATGCTAAAGTTTTTCACGGACAAAGAAACGCGCCCGTTTTTGCCAGAAGTCCAAGCTTTATATGATGATTTTCTATTCCATTGTATCGACAGTCTGCGAGAGGGAAACAATGCAACCGCCCTCCGGCAGGTTATTGATGATTATAAACGCAACCCTTATCTGAGTTCCTCAGCACGTACCCATCTGGACGACCTCGAATATCTTAGCGAGAAAGCTGATTTTGAACTTTTGAAACCGGCAATAACCAATTCCGAATCTTTGGGTTTGTTGCAGGAATTCCTCAGTACACATAAGTACAAAGAGTTCCGTGATCAAGCCAATGCACTACGAGCTCCATTCATTCTACAGACAATCATCTCCACTCCCACTTCCGTAAAATATTACAATGCGGGACGACTGATCAAGTCTGCCGCCAACGACAGCACTGGGAATGTGTCAATCACTTATTCGTACAATGACAAGGGGCAGCTTGTCTCTATATTATCCCTGACTATGAAAAACGGTCAGGTGAGTGAGGAGGTACAAACAAACAGACTGTATGACCCTCAAGGCCACTGCATTTTTGAAGTGCAGACAAATCCCAAGACCAAAACGGACATTTACCGAAGGACACGCCGTATCGGTGCCGACGGGAGCATCGAGAGCGATTCACTTAAATATATGGACGGAAGGTCGATTATCAGCACATACAATAAACAAGGCTTATTGACTGAAGCCAAAGAATATAATAAGAACGGAGAACTCCAAGCATACACAGCGAACAAGTATGATGAAAAAGGCAGATTGACCGCATCGCAACATCAGAACCTGTTTATGGCTAACCCCGCCGGTCAGGTTATCTCCCAAAAAGATACTTATGAATATGACAAATACGGTTATTTGACTCAGATAGCTTATCAGCGTATTTTAGGCAATAACCAGAAAACATCCGGTTACCTGACTTGTATGTATGATAAATATGGCAATCCGATTGACGGAAATTCTTATTATGAATATGATAATACAGGGCAATGGGTCTGCCGTACAAATCGCGGAAATCCCCAAGAGGTGGAACGGGTACAGTATATTTATAAATAAAAGTGAAGATACTGCGAACCTTTTACCAAATGCTTCTGTTATTATAGTATAACAAGCCATTTAAAACTTGTAACATTATGAATACTATATTAATGTCTTTAATTATGATGACCATGACTTACGAAATGCCTAAACTTCCTTACGCAAACAATGCGTTGGAACCTGTAATCAGTCAGCAAACGATAGATTTCCATTACGGGAAACATCTACAAACGTATGTAAATAATCTGAACAGCCTCGTGCCCGGAACCGAATATGAAGGTAAAAAGGTGGAAGAAATCGTTGCCACCGCACCGGACGGAGCTATATTCAATAACGCCGGACAAGTATTGAACCACAATCTATATTTCCTGCAATTTGCCCCCAAACCAGCCAAGAAAGAACCGACAGGCAAACTGGGAGAAGCCATCAAGCGTGACTTCGGCAGCTTTGAAAACTTCAAGAAAGAATTCAATGCGGCAGCGGTAGGATTATTCGGTTCAGGATGGGCCTGGTTGTCCGTTGATAAAAACGGAAAACTGCACATCACCAAAGAAGGAAACGGCAGTAACCCTGTACGTGCCGGATTGAAACCGCTTCTCGGTTTTGACGTGTGGGAACACTCTTACTACTTGGATTACCAGAACCGTCGCGCCGACCATGTCAATGCTCTGTGGAGTATCATCGACTGGGATGTGGTGGAAAACAGAATGTAACGGATTTACTGACTAAACTATACTTGAACAAGGTCGTTGTGATTTTCACAGCGACCTTGTTTAGGCTATATAGATGCCACCAACACAAATATCCGACAGAAAAATGAAAAAAAATCAACCGATGTAGTGTTTTTATGTTTCTTTTTCACTTACTTTGCTCCCGTAAAGACAAAGGGGTGCCCCATGAGGGGCTGAGATTATACCCTAAGAACCTGATGCAGTTAGCACTGACGTAGGGATTGTGTTTCTTCTTATCGCCTTTCCGTAAAAGCACGCTCTTTGTATTTACTTTCAACTTATTTATTCTGATAGGACAATGAAAGTACAAGTGAACAACAAAGAGGTGGAACTTATTCCCAACTCTACCCTTACACAGCTGACGACGCAACTCGAACTTCCCGTTCAAGGCATTGCTATCGCGGTAAACAACAAAATGATTCCCCGTACCGAATGGGAACGTTTCGTATTGCATGAGAATGACAATCTGGTAATTATCAAGGCAGCTTGCGGAGGATAAGAAAATGATTAGTCTGCAATTTATCACACATCAGACCGAACGGTATTCATATTTCGAATCGGCACGTATGGCACTCGAAGGAGGGTGCAAATGGATCCAACTACGCATGAAAGAAGCTCCTCTTGAGGAGGTGGAACAAGTGGCGCTGCAACTGAAGCCACTCTGCAAGGAACACGAAGCTATCTTAGTTCTCGATGATCATGTCGAATTAGTCAAGAAACTGGAAGTGGACGGTGTACATCTGGGAAAGAAGGATATGCCCATCGACCAGGCACGACAGATACTCGGAGAAGCTTTTATCATCGGTGGCACGGCCAATACCTTCGAGGATGTCGTACAACATTACCGCGCCGGAGCCGATTACTTGGGGATCGGTCCCTTCCGCTTCACCACCACTAAAAAGAATTTAAGTCCCGTACTCGGTCTGGAAGGTTACGCTTCCATCCTTTCACAAATGAAAGAAGCAAATATCAACCTTCCGGTAGTAGCTATCGGAGGAATCACCAACGAAGATATACCCGATATCCTCCGCACAGGAGTCAATGGCATCGCCTTGTCCGGAACGATTCTCCGGGCGGAAAATCCGGTAGAGGAAACACGGAAGATTCTAAGTAATTCATAAATCAACATCTATAATTCTAAATTCCAAAAGACATGGAAAAGTTAGTAATTGCAGGACGTGAATTCAGCTCACGCCTTTTCTTGGGAACAGGAAAATTCAACTCCAATGAAATAATGGAGCAATCTATTTTGGCTTCGGGCACAGAAATGGTAACGGTTGCCATGAAACGTATTGACATGGACAACAAAGAGGACGATATGCTGAAACATATTATCCATCCGAATATCCAGTTATTACCCAACACTTCCGGTGTACGCGATGCGGAAGAGGCTGTGTTTGCCGCACAAATGGCGCGTGAAGCGTTCGGAACGAATTGGCTGAAACTAGAGATTCACCCCGATCCCCGCTACCTGCTCCCCGACTCTATCGAGACACTGAAAGCTACGGAAGAGTTGGTGAAACTAGGTTTCGTCGTATTGCCTTATTGTCAGGCAGACCCCGTGCTTTGTAAACGATTGGAAGAAGCCGGAGCAGCTACCGTTATGCCTCTCGGCGCTCCGATCGGCACAAATAAAGGATTGCAGACTAAAGAATTCCTACAGATTATTATCGAGCAGGCAGGTATCCCTGTTGTCGTTGATGCAGGTATCGGTGCGCCAAGCCATGCCGCTGAAGCAATGGAACTGGGAGCTTCCGCGGTACTGGTAAATACAGCAATTGCCGTTGCCGGAAACCCGGTAGAAATGGCGAAGGCTTTCAAAGCTGCCACCGAAGCCGGAAGACAGGCATACGAAGCGGGATTAGGACTGCAAGCGGACAACTTTATAGCCGAAGCCAGCTCACCGCTGACTGCTTTTTTAGATAAATAATATGAATAAGTAGCTGACTGCTAAAAGAACAATTATGGAACAAAAAATAAAATTTCCCCGCTCTCAGAAAGTATATTTGCCCGGAAAACTTTATCCGAATATCCGCGTTGCCATGCGGAAAGTGGAACAAGTGCCCAGTGTCAGTTTTGAAGGCGAAGAAAAGATTGTAACTCCCAATCCGGAAGTATATGTGTATGACACCAGCGGACCGTTCAGTGATACGGAAATGAGTATTGATCTCAAAAAAGGCTTGCCCCGAATGCGTGAAGAATGGATTGTCGGTCGTGGTGATGTGGAGCAACTACCCGAAATCACTTCCGAATACGGACAAATGAGACGGAACGACAAAAGCCTCGACCACCTGCGTTTTGAGCATATCGCTCTGCCTTATCGGGCAAAAAAAGGAGAGGCTATTACTCAAATGGCATACGCCAAAAAGGGAATTATCACCCCAGAGATGGAGTATGTGGCCATCCGTGAAAATATGAATTGCGAAGAGTTAGGAATCAAGACTTATATCACTCCCGAATTTGTCCGCCAGGAGATTGCGGAAGGACGTGCCGTACTGCCCGCCAACATTAATCATCCGGAAGCCGAACCGATGATTATCGGACGTAACTTTCTGGTAAAAATCAATACGAATATCGGAAACTCGGCTACTACTTCGAGCATTGATGAAGAGGTAGAAAAAGCATTATGGAGTTGCAAATGGGGAGGCGATACGTTGATGGATCTCTCTACCGGAGAAAACATTCATGAGACACGTGAATGGATTATCCGCAACTGCCCCGTACCCGTCGGCACAGTCCCTATCTATCAGGCTCTTGAGAAAGTAAACGGTGTGGTGGAAGACCTGACTTGGGAAATTTACCGGGATACTTTGATTGAACAATGCGAACAAGGAGTGGATTACTTTACCATCCATGCAGGTATCCGTCGGCACAATGTCCATCTTGCCGACAAGCGGTTGTGCGGTATTGTCAGTCGCGGAGGAAGTATCATGAGCAAATGGTGTCTGGTGCACGACCGGGAAAGTTTCTTATATGAACACTTTGACGACATCTGCGATATTCTGGCACAGTATGATGTGGCAGTATCTTTGGGCGACGGACTTCGTCCGGGTTCTATCTACGATGCCAATGACGAAGCGCAGTTTGCAGAATTGGATACAATGGGAGAATTAGTGTTACGCGCATGGGATAAGAATGTGCAAGCATTCATCGAAGGCCCCGGACACGTTCCGATGCACAAGATCAAAGAAAATATGGAACGCCAGATTGAGAAATGCCACGATGCGCCGTTCTATACACTCGGCCCTCTGGTAACGGATATTGCTCCGGGATATGATCATATCACTTCCGCCATCGGTGCGGCACAAATCGGATGGTTGGGAACGGCAATGCTTTGCTATGTCACTCCTAAGGAACATCTTGCCCTGCCGGACAAAGAAGACGTACGTGTGGGAGTCATCACTTATAAGATTGCCGCCCATGCCGCCGACCTCGCCAAAGGACATCCGGGAGCACAGGTACGTGATAATGCATTGAGCAAAGCCCGGTATGAGTTCCGTTGGAAAGACCAGTTTGATTTATCACTTGACCCGGAACGTGCACAAAGCTACTTCCGTGCAGGACATCATATCGACGGAGAATACTGTACGATGTGCGGACCTAATTTCTGCGCGATGCGATTGTCACGTGATTTAAAGAAGAACAAAAACTAATCACTAAAAATTATGTTTTCAGACGAATTAGAAAAAATATCTTGGGAAGAGACGACAAAAGCCATCTATTCCAAAACGGATGCAGACGTACGACGTGCATTGGGTAAGAAAGAGCATCTGGACGTCAATGATTTTATGGCATTGATTTCTCCGGCCGCCGCTCCTTACCTGGAAGTGATGGCACGCCTCAGCCAGAAATATACATTGGAACGGTTCGGCAAGACCATCTCTATGTTTGTTCCGCTCTATCTGACTAATTCTTGCACCAACTCTTGTGTGTATTGCGGTTTCCATATCAGTAATCCGATGAAAAGAACCATTCTGACAGAGGAAGAGATTATCAACGAGTACAAGGCTATCAAACATCTGGCTCCTTTCGAGAATCTCTTGCTAGTGACCGGCGAGAATCCCGCAGCAGCGGGTGTTCCTTATATCGCCCGCGCTTTGGACTTAGCCAAACCTTATTTCAGCAATCTCCAGATTGAGGTAATGCCGCTTAAAGCAGAAGAATACAAGGAGCTGACCAATCATGGCCTGAACGGAGTAATCTGCTTTCAGGAGACTTACAACAAAGCAAATTACAAGACGTACCATCCGAGAGGCATGAAGTCCAAATTTGAATGGCGTGTCAATGGCTTCGACCGTATGGGACAGGCAGGTGTGCACAAAATCGGTATGGGGGTATTGATCGGTCTGGAAGAGTGGCGGACAGATGTTACGATGATGGCTTATCATCTGCGCTATCTGCAGAAGCACTATTGGAAAACGAAATATAGCGTGAACTTCCCGCGTATGCGCCCGTCGGAGAATGGAGGTTTCCAGCCCAATGTCATCATGAACGACCGCGAACTCGCTCAACTCACATTCGCCATGCGTATCTTCGACCATGATGTAGATATCTCTTATTCTACCCGTGAAAGTGCGGAGATACGCAACAACATGGCAACACTGGGTGTAACGACCATGAGTGCGGAAAGTAAGACCGAACCGGGAGGATACTACAGTTATCCCCAAACTTTAGAGCAGTTTCATGTCAACGATGAACGGAAGGCCGTTGAAGTGGAACGTGATTTGAAAAAGCTGGGACGTGAACCTATTTGGAAGGATTGGGACCAGTCGTTCGATTTCAAAAGATAGGCCGATGCGATACGACAGACAAATTATACTTCCTGAGATTGGGGAAGAGGGACAGAATAAGTTGCAAAAGGCAAAAGTGCTGATTGTAGGTGTGGGAGGGTTAGGCTCTCCCATCGCTCTTTATCTGGCGGGTGCAGGCGTAGGCTGTCTTGGTCTGGTAGACGATGATTCAGTAAGTATCAGCAATCTGCAACGACAGGTCCTTTATTCCGAAGAGGAACTGGGAAAGCCGAAAGCCGTATGTGCCTCCCAACGTTTGACCTCGCTCAACAGTGAGATTGAGACAAGACACTACTCTGCCCGACTGACTGCGGAAAACGCAGACCGTATTATCCAAGAATATGATATAGTGGTGGACGGCTGTGATAATTTCGATACCCGTTATCTGATTAACGATATCTGCATCAAGCAGGGAAAGCCGTATGTATATGGCGCTATCTGCGGATTTGAAGGACAAGTCTCGGTTTTCAATTACGGAAACCGAAAGAAAAGTTATCGTGATCTTTATCCTGACGAAGAAGAAATGCAACGGATGCCTCCTCCGCCTAAAGGTGTGATGGGAGTTACTCCCGCCGTTGTAGGAAGTATTGAAGCAACAGAAGTTCTAAAGATAATCTGTGGTTTCGGTGACGTTTTAGCCGGTGAACTATGGACAATTGACCTGCGGACATTGCAATCTAACAAATTTTCACTATAAAGGTTGGTTTCTGATATAGTTAATTAGTAACTTTGCTAAAGAATCCAATTTTAACAAAGGGAAATGAAATTAATTGTAGTCACCACACCCACTTTCTTCGTTGAAGAAGACAAGATTATCACTGCTCTTTTTGAAGAGGGATTGGATATTCTACATCTTAGAAAGCCGGAAACTCCGGCCATGTACTCTGAACGGTTACTGACTCTTATTCCGGAGAAATATCATCGCCGTATTGTCACGCACGAGCATTTCTATATGAAAGAGGAGTTCAATTTGATGGGGATTCATCTGAATGCCCGCAATCCCAAGGAGCCACATGATTATGACGGACATATCAGTTGTTCATGCCATTCTGTGGAGGAAGTGAAAAACAGAAAACATTTTTATGACTACGTTTTCATGAGTCCTATTTACGACAGTATCTCTAAAGTGAACTATTATTCGACGTATACCGCCGAAGAATTACGTGAAGCACAAAAAGCTAAAATCATCGACTCGAAAGTAATGGCATTAGGCGGTATCAATGAGGAGAATCTGCTTGAGATTAAGGACTTCGGCTTTGGCGGTGCCGTTATATTGGGGGATCTTTGGAATAAATTCGATGCTTGTTCCGATCGTGATTATCTGGCTGTAATCAAGCATTTCAAGAAACTGAAAAAGCTATCGGATTGAGCGAATAAAGAGCCGGGCTTGTATTTTATATTGCAATCACTAGATTTAGATTTTATATAAAGGAAAAGGGAATCCCCGAATATTCGAGAATTCCCCTTTCCTTTATATTGTACAACGGTTCTTTATCAGAACTCGTAATGGAAACCAAATGAAAGGTCTTCACTACCGAATGAAAATCCGTAACCATCAGTACCATACGCATAATCATCTCTGTATCCCAAGAATCCACATTTGGCAACAAGGCTAAAGTGATTATTTAATTTAATGGCAAGTCCCGGTTTGATCCCCAGCTCAAAGCCACCTTCGGAGTTGTCATCGTATTTAACAGAAGAAATTCCAATACCTCCATCCAAGAACAGACGTACTACTTTATTCTCGTAGTATGAATAACGAACATAAGGAGCAAAACTAAAAGCATTTTTAAAACCTACTGTTTCTTTGCTGTTGTGAGCAAATCCTAAGGTAGCTCCCACTGCCCATCGTTCACTAAAGTTATATCCAAATTCCGGTTCAATCAGGAAAGATGTATTATCTGCATCGTCATTATGCCACAATGCCACATTTCCACCCACATAAAATTGTGCTTTAGCAGACAAAGCCGCCATCACTACAAAAATCAAAACTACAATCTTTTTCATTTTATCGTTGTTTTAGTTAAACATTCAGGCCTCTTAAAAGCCTAATACCTTAATTTCTCGGGGAACAAAAGTATAACCCTTTTTTGATTAAAACAACTTTTTAGTTAGTTTTTCATAAAGTACACATCTTGAGCGAGTGTAAACTTTGAGTAAACATCGCAACTAGTAATAGCAAATAATCGGCTGAAAAAATAGGCTGCAATCAACTCTATGAGATGATTACAGCCTACATAACAGATAGTTAAGTACCTAACCAGTGTATTTGACTATCCTTCTATAGCTGCCTGCGCCGCTGCCAATCTTGCAATAGGCACTCGGAACGGCGAACAACTTACGTAGTTCAATCCTACTCTGTGGCAGAACTTCACAGAAGAAGGTTCACCACCATGTTCACCACAAATACCGCATTTCAAATCCGGACGGATGGCACGGCCTTTTTCCGTTGCCATACGAACCAACTGTCCTACCCCATTCTGGTCGAGAACCTGGAACGGGTCTACTTTCAAAATCTTCTTTTCCAAATATACAGGGAGGAAAGAAGCAATATCATCACGAGAGTAACCGAAAGTCATCTGCGTCAAGTCATTTGTACCGAATGAGAAGAATTCCGCAGAAGAAGCAATACGGTCGGCAGTCAAGGCTGCACGAGGTATTTCGATCATAGTACCAACTTTGAAATCAATGCTGTCTCCCATTTCCTCAAACAATTTCTTAGCTTCGGCACGGATCACCTTTTCCTGTTCTTTGAATTCATACAGAATACCGGTCAACGGAACCATAATTTCCGGATGAGTCTCCACTCCTTCTTTCTTCAATTCCAAGGCAGCACCCAAGATAGCGCGTGTCTGCATCTGTGTAATCTCCGGATATGTATTTCCCAAACGACAGCCACGGTGTCCCAACATCGGATTGTGTTCACACAATGATTCCACACGCTGTTGGATATACTGCAGGCTCACTCCCATAGTATCTGCCATTTCCCGCTGTCCTTTCAGATCGTGAGGAACGAACTCATGCAAAGGAGGATCGAGCAGACGTACAGTCACAGGACAACCCGCCATTGCCTTAAAGATACCTTTAAAGTCGGCTTGTTGATATGGAAGAATCTTAGCCAATGCCTTACGACGGCCTTCTGCATTTTCAGCCAGAATCATTTCACGCATAGCCTTAATCTTCTCACCCTCAAAGAACATATGTTCCGTACGGCAAAGACCAATACCCACCGCACCGAAATTACGGGCTACCGTCGCATCATGAGGCGTATCCGCATTGGTACGTACCTGAAGACGGGTATATTTATCGGCAAGCGCCATCAGTTCGGCGAAGTCACCGGAGAGTTCGGCAGCCTTCGTTTCCACCTTACCATTATATACTATACCTGTACTTCCGTTCAATGAGATATAATCTCCTTCTTTCAATACCACACCATCAATTTCTACAGTACGAGCTTTATAATCGATATTCAAAGCACCTGCACCCGACACACAGCATTTGCCCATACCACGTGCAACCACAGCAGCATGAGAAGTCATACCACCGCGAGCTGTAAGAATACCTTCGGCAACTGCCATACCGGCCAGGTCCTCAGGAGAAGTCTCGATACGAACCATCACTACACGCTTACCGGCAGCACGCCATTCGGCTGCATCATCAGCAAAGAATACAATCTGACCGGCAGCAGCACCCGGAGAAGCAGGAAGACCGCGAGTCAGAATTTTAGCTTTCTTCAAAGCGTCCTTATCGAATACAGGGTGAAGCAACTCATCCAACTTATTCGGTTCCACACGCATCAAGGCAGTCTTTTCGTCAATCATGCCTTGACGGAGCAAATCCATAGCAATCTTCACCATAGCAGCACCCGTACGCTTTCCGTTACGTGTCTGGAGGAACCAAAGTTTACCTTCTTGTACGGTGAACTCCATATCCTGCATATCCTTATAGTGATTTTCCAGTTTGGTTTGAAGCGCATCCAGTTCTTTATAGATTTCGGGCATGGCTTCTTCCATAGAAGGATATTTGGCAGCGCGTTCCTCTTCACTGACTCCTGCCAGTTGAGCCCAACGCTGAGAACCTATCTTAGTAATCTGTTGCGGAGTACGGATACCGGCTACCACATCCTCGCCCTGCGCGTTAATCAGGTACTCACCATTGAAAAGGTCTTCGCCTGTGGCAGCGTCACGGGAGAAACAAACACCTGTTGCCGAAGTTTCACCCATATTACCGAATACCATAGCCTGTACACTGACTGCCGTTCCCCATTCGTCAGGAATTCCTTCCATCTTACGATAAAGAATAGCACGTTCATTCATCCATGAGTTGAATACGGCACAGATAGCTCCCCAAAGCTGTTCGTAAGCTGATTTCGGGAAATCCTGTCCGGTCTGTCCTTTTACGGCGGCCTTGAATCGTTTTACCAATTCCTTCAAGTCTTCCACTTCCAGCTCATTATCCAGTTTCACACCTTTCTGATGTTTCACTTCTTCGATGATTTCTTCAAACGGGTCCACATCTTCCTTATTCACCGGCTTCATGCCCAATACCACGTCACCGTACATCTGTACAAAACGACGGTAAGAATCCCATGCAAAACGCGCATTTCCTGTTTTGCGGATCAATCCTTCCACTACTTCGTCATTCAGTCCCAGATTCAGAATCGTATCCATCATGCCCGGCATGGAAGCACGCGCACCGGAACGAACAGAAACCAACAACGGATTCTCAACGTCACCGAATTTTGATTTCATCAAAGTTTCTATATTGGCGATTGCTCTTTCTACTTCACTTTTCAAAAGAGATACGACTTTATCTTTTCCTAATTCGTAATATTCTGTACAAACATCTGTGGTGATTGTAAATCCCGGAGGAACAGGGACACCGATAAGATTCATTTCGGCAAGGTTGGCGCCTTTACCACCTAACAAGTTTCTCATGTCAGCCTTCCCTTCTGCCTGACCATTTCCAAAGGTATAAACTCTTTTTTTATCCATAATATTGTGTTTAAAGTTACATTATGACTTTTTTCTGTTCGCAAATCTAAGGATATTTCGCAAACCAGAAAACTTTTTGCGAAAAAACTTTCTATCAAAATGCAATTTCGACATTACAATCTGGAATATTTCCGTAGACACAGAAGATTTCCAAAAAAAATACCTACTTTTGCAAAGTAATTATTAGATTGGTGTAAAAGTGGCAAGAAAGAAAAAAGAGCTTCCCCTATTGGAGAAGGTAACAATCATGGATGTGGCTGCCGAAGGGAAAGCCATCGCAAAAGTAAATGACCTGGTAATTTTTGTACCATACGTAGTACCGGGCGATGTAGTAGACCTTCAGATCAAGCGTAAAAAGAACAAATATGCCGAAGCAGAAGCGGTGAAGTTTCATGAACTGTCGCCCAAACGCGCTGTTCCTTTCTGCCAACATTACGGTGTATGCGGCGGTTGCAAATGGCAAGTGCTCCCCTATTCGGAACAAATCAGATATAAACAGAAACAAGTAGAAGATAACCTGAAACGTATCGGAAAGATCGAGCTTCCCGAGATTTCTCCTATTCTTGGTTCGGCAAAGACCGAATTCTATCGGAATAAACTGGAATTTACATTCTCAAACAAACGCTGGCTGACTAGTGAGGAAGTCCGTCAAGACGTGAAGTATGACCAGATGAATGCAGTAGGTTTCCACATTCCGGGAGCATTCGATAAAGTGCTGGCCATTGAGAAATGCTGGTTGCAAGATGATATTTCCAACCGCATCCGTAATGCGATACGCGACTATGCATACGAACATGATTATTCCTTTATCAATCTGCGCACACAGGAAGGTATGTTGCGTAACATGATTGTCCGCACGTCTTCAACCGGTGAGCTGATGGTAATTGTGATTTGTAAAATTACGGAAGAGCATGAGATGGAGTTGTTCAAGCAGTTATTGCAGTTTGTCGCCGACTCATTCCCGGAGATCACCTCCTTGCTATACATTATTAATAATAAATGCAACGACACTATCAATGATCTGGATGTACACGTATTCAAAGGCAAGGACCACATCTTTGAAGAAATGGAAGGATTGCGCTTCAAAGTAGGTCCGAAATCTTTCTATCAGACAAATTCGGAACAAGCGTACAACCTATATAAGGTGGCCCGTGAATTTGCCGGTCTGACCGGAAATGAGCTGGTATATGACCTTTATACGGGAACAGGAACAATTGCGAATTTCGTATCACGCCAGGCACGTCAAGTAATAGGTATCGAATATGTGCCGGAAGCCATCGAGGATGCAAAAGTCAATGCAGAAATCAATGATATCAAGAACGCATTATTCTATGCAGGTGATATGAAAGACATGCTGACTCAGGACTTCATCAATCAGCACGGACGTCCGGATGTGATTATTACAGATCCTCCCCGTGCCGGTATGCATCAGGATGTGATCGACGTTATCCTGTTTGCCGAACCCAAACGGATTGTTTACGTAAGTTGCAATCCTGCTACTCAAGCACGCGATTTGCAACTGCTCGATGAGAAATATAAGGTGAAAGCCGTTCAACCGGTAGATATGTTCCCTCATACTCATCATGTGGAAAATGTAGTGTTATTGGAACTCCGATAAAGAATTCGGTTCACCACAGATTACACGGATTAACACAGATTTTTTATTGTTGGATTTTATAATCCGTGTTAATCCGTGTAATCTGTGGTGAGTATTAAATCAAAAGAAAAAAGAAATGGAAAAAAGACCGAGAAGAACTCCCGCTGAAAAGGCACGTGCTCAATATACCAACTATGCAGTCAAGGAACCGATGGAACTTATGAAGTTTCTGGCTGCCAAAATGCCGGATGCAAGTCGTACCAAACTGAAATCATTACTCAGTAAAAGGGTCGTATTCGTTGATAATGTAATCACTACGCAGTTCAACTTCCCGTTACAGCCGGGTATGAAGGTGCAGATCAGCAAAGAAAAAGGAAAGAAAGAGTTTAATAACAGACTGCTGAAAATTGTATATGAGGACGCTTACATTATTGTGGTCGAGAAGATGCAAGGACTTCTATCCGTCAATACAGAACGTCAGAAAGAACGTACCGCATATACAATACTGAATGAGTATGTACAACGTTCCGGACGCCAGTTCCGCGTGTATATCGTTCATCGTCTGGATAGGGATACTTCCGGCTTAATGATGTTCGCTAAAGATGAAAAGACGCAACGTACACTACGCGACAATTGGCATGATATAGTGACCGATCGCCGATATGTAGCTGTAGTAGAGGGAAGTATGGAAAAAGATTATGGAACTGTAGAATCATTTCTTACAGACAGAACTCTCTATGTCAGTTCAAGTCAACAAGATGATGGCGGTGCGTTATCCATCACTCACTATCGCACTATCAAGCGTGCCAATGGGTATTCTTTGATAGAATTGGACTTAGAGACAGGCCGTAAGAATCAAATCCGTGTACATATGCAGGATCTGGGGCATCCGATTATCGGAGACGGAAGATATGGTGGTGAAAATACTCCTAACCCTATCGGTCGAATGGCACTTCACGCTTTCAAGCTGTGTTTCTATCATCCGATAACAGGAGATTTGATGGAGTTTGAGACTCCTTATCCGGCAGACTTCAAGAAATTGTTTCTGAAAAAGTAAACTCTCATACAAAATAAAGAGAGAATATCCAAACGCAGATTAACGCAAATTATCACAGATTATTTCAATGATAAATATAAATCAACGACTTAAATCATTTCTGCGATAATTTGCGTTAATCCGCATTTTATCACTCATTATGACACTATGCTATTACTTTACTGACGACGCATATAAAAAGGTTGCCCATTTATCCTATCCCTGAAATCTTGCCATGTATTATACCATGTTCCACTAAATGTCCTGCCGGTAGCTTCCGCTCCCCAAATGTAAGCATAAGTGCCATCACCATAAAAATGCAGTTCCATTGAATTATATCCTCCATCAATCCACTCCCACTCAAAAAGCAAATAATTTGGGTCGCCTATTGAACCAATTGTCCCTTGATTCCTCGCATTGAAAGTCATTACTGTACCTCTTCCCCACGTATATGCGCCATAATCTATTTCTTCATTAGTATACCACTCACCTGGCAGATTAAATTCCGTCTCATCTTCACTCTCACACGAAGTAAAGCCGACCAATAAAGTCAGCATAAGTAGAAGCCCCGCATATTTCCTAATCAGTTTCATATCTTTTCTAGTTTATTTCGTTTACAAATACAAAATTAGCATTTTTATTTTACTATACACCACAAGCCATAAGTTTTTCGTACCTTTGCCAAATAATTTAAAATTCTCACATGAAACTTCTTTGGCTTGATTTAAATAGTTCATACGCCCATTCATCTTTGGCATTGCCTGCCTTGCACGCGCAAATAGCAGATGACACCACAGTCGAATGGTGTATGGTCTCCGCAACAATTAATGAAAACACCGGTAACATCGTCAAACAGATCTATCAACACCAACCGGATATTATTGCAGCTACCAATTGGCTATTTAATCATGAGCAACTGTTACACATTGTCTCACGCTCCAAAGCACTGCTTCCACAATGCTGTATCATACTCGGGGGTCCCGAATTTTTAGGAGACAACAAAGACTTTCTATTCAAGAACAAATTTGTCAACGGAGTGTTTCGGGGAGAGGGAGAAGAAGTATTTCCATTATGGTTAAAGGTGTGGAATCGATCAAGAAAAGAATGGAAATCAATCACAGGACTCTGTTATCTTGACGAATCGGAAGAATATCAAGACAATGGTATTGCCCGCGTCATGAACTTTTCCGCATTGGTTTCCCCGGAGAGAAGCCGTTTCTTTAATTGGAGCAAACCCTTTGTCCAACTGGAAACGACACGAGGTTGCTTCAATACCTGCGCATTCTGTGTCAGTGGCGGCGAAAAGCCTGTTCGTACCATCCCACTGGAAGCCATTCGCGAACGTTTGGATAATATTCATCAGCATGGTATTAAAAATGTGCGTGTACTCGACCGTACGTTCAATTATAACAACAAAAGAGCCAAAGACCTCTTGAATCTTTTCCGCGAATATCCGGATATCCGTTTCCACCTGGAAATTCACCCGGCACTCCTTTCCGAAGAGTTAAAGAATGAACTGGCTGCTTTACCCGATGGTTTATTGCATTTGGAAGCCGGCATTCAAAGTTTGCGGGAACCTGTTTTGGAGCAAAGCCGCCGTATCGGAAAACTATCCGATGCCCTCGAAGGATTGAAATACCTCTGTTCATTAAAGAACATGGAAACCCATGCCGATCTGATAGCAGGTCTCCCCCTCTATCATCTGACAGAAATATTTGAAGATGTCCGTACACTTGCAGAATATGGTGCAGGGGAAATACAACTGGAATCATTAAAGTTACTTCCAGGCACAGAAATGCGAAGAAGAGCAGAAGAATTGGGTATTCAATATTCTCCGCTTCCCCCATACGAAGTATTGCAAACCCGTGAAATCTCAGTAGAAGAATTACAAACAGCCCACTATCTGTCCCGTCTTTTGGATGGATTCTATAATACTCCCACCTGGCGGACGATCACACGGACATTAATTCTGGAGAATCCTCATTTCCTACATGAGCTACTTGATCATTTGGTTCGGACAGACGTCATAGACACCCCTCTAAGTCTGGAAAGAAGAGGATTAATCTTATATGATTTCTGTAAAAAGCATTATCCCGGTTATCTGACGCAAGTTAGTATCGCATGGATAGAGGCCGGTATGTCATTAAAGAAAGCTCCGGCGGAAAAAGTAAGGACCAAACGCCAAGTCCCACCCGAGAAATGGGAAATAGTATACGGAACTTATCGTGAGAATTTACGGCTATGTTTCCTCCCCACTGATGAAGCAGAACATGGCTATTGGTTTGGATTCGAATCGGAGATTCAGAAGATACAACCCGTATTTAAGGCAAAAAATTAATAACAACGGGCAACCGGATAATCGGCTCTGTAAACTCGATCGAAGAAAGGAATCCATTCATTCTCAGCAATGCCAAGCTGCAAGCCATAAAAATGTGTATCCGCCTTTCTATATTCCAAAATCCGGTCAGTCAACTTCGGTGAGGGAAGCGGTATTTTAAAATCAGTAATCCATAAAACATCCGCATTCATATACTCTTTCTTCGATTGAAGTAAGTCGAAAGTAGCTTTCAGCATCCAGGTGGCATCCGTGTCCCCGCAAGAGGTGGTAGAAAAGAAATCAAGCAAACGGGCCCGTTCCTTGCGGACATCAATCGGACATATCGAAACAGAAAAAGCGATCAGGAAACAAGGACGGCGTTGCCTGTCGGCTATTTCCAATAGTTTCATCAACAAAGAATAAGCTATTTTCTCCGGAATGCCTACCATGCTTCCGGAAGTATCCAGACAAACAATCATCGGCCCTTTATGAACAGCCGGTTGGGTTTCCAACGAACGGGCAGGCTGCATAATCTCGGACTTATAGCGGAACGTCTGGAGCTTTCGGGTGACATATTTATAAATAAACAAACTCTCCAAATCATCATCAGCACAATGCACCATCTCCGTAGGCAATAAAGCATTCAAGTCATTACCGACAGTAACTCCTTGAATATCATTTTTAGAGGAATGTTCCAACCGATACACATCCCCTTGTCCCACGTGCAGTCGTTCCCTTCCCTCATCATCGGCAGTACGCCCCATCAAGTTTGCTATTTTAATGATCTCCGGATATTCCTTCTGCATACGCACCACTTTACGGATCCGCTCAAAGTCAACCGTATTCCACATCCCGCTCATCAGTCCCCATGCCTGAAAGAATTCATCTTTTTCCACCTCATGCCGTCTAAGATATTCAGGAATATTCTTGAGATTGGCGTGCAACCTATTTTCCAGACTCTCTTTCCTCCGGTCTATCTCCTTCTTTTTCTGTTCCTGCAGATTACGTTTGAAAGCCTCCTCCCAATCTTCCACCATCCGTTCCCAAAGTTCATCATCGCCATACTTTTCCTCCTCATTCCCGAACTGGCTTTTATAAAAGGAACTACCAAAACCCATTGTCTCGTATTTGTCCGATACTTGCTGAAGCAAAGCCTGCCATCCGTCTTTCCGCCTGGCTATCGACCATTCCAGCGTTTGCTTCATTCCATTCTGCTCCGATTGGCTTTTTTGCAGGTTATACTTTTCCTTTTCCAGATTCAAATGAATGAACTGGCTCATCATGTCATAAAAAATACGGGCACACACTTCATCAGTCAGCACTTGTATCTTTATCATCGGATCATTCATGATAGACAACAAATACGCATACAAAGGTTCATCATCCGTATCACTGCACTCACCGGTTGCCACATATTGATCCAGCACCCGGATATAAAAGGAAGCGTCATATTTAGGATTCATCGCCGTACCGCAATTTACGTACATCCACACGTGCCCAAGCTATCTCCTTACGCACCAGAGCCACATACTTCCCCACCTCTGTTTTATCCTCTTCGGATATAAACATATTTCCCTGCAATTCTCTAAACAGTTTTTCGACGGCAGCATTCACCGTTTCCAACTCCTGCTCATAATCACGGTCGGTAAGTGTTACATTCCCCAGCCAGAGTTGCTGTTGCTCTCCTCTTTGCAGCCGACGCATCGGGAAACGTACCCCGTTAATATACAGATTCCTGTCATCCCGATACAGCGTCACCCTTTCAGCTCCTTGCTCTCCCAGCTTGGCAGTACCCGAAAAGACACGTATAATCGTCTGCTTCGGATTCTGAGGATCGGCATACATCATCCCTGTCGCCGGTGCATTTTTCGGATTATATTCCTTCAGATTCCGATAATCCACAATGAAGATATAAGTATTTCCCGTACCATGATTTTCAACCTGGTAATAGAAATGATCGACAATCAACAGGTCATCATCCCTGCGGTCGCCTTGTTTTCGTGCCTTCTCCAACGCTTCACGCACACGACTCACTTTCAAATCCGATTTTAAGGCCCGGCTAATCGATGAAATTTCCTTAACATAAGAGGCAAACAAACTACGGATTACTATCTGGCGTATGTCCGTACGCTCATCCGGCTCACTCCACAAGCAATGATAAACAGGCAGCAAATCCGGCAAAGTGACTTCCGTACGCCCATGTACAAAAGCCGAAGCTTTCAGAAGCCGTACTATATTCTTCCAACGGCGGTCGCTCACATAGACATTACGATGAACTTCCGAACCTTGCACTTCCACTTTTCCCAATCCCTGACGAATCTCCGTTATACACGCCAGAATTGTCATAGGTACTGTCACCCGGACTATTTCTTCCTGCCACAAGCGATATTCTTCATCCGTTATCTGCCATTTCCCGACTTCATCGTTTTCTTCCACTTCTTCATCCAGCAACATCTGATAAAATGTCTCTTCCCGCTTCACACAAGTACTGATGACGCGAATCAGAAAACGATCCCACAAAGCGTCGAGCCCTTCTTCCTGAGCAGGAAGCTCATTACTGGCGGCAACGAGCAGTTTCAACGGCAACTTGATTTCCGTATTTCCATTTCTAAAAAGTTTCTCATTAATAACCGTTAGCAGTGTATTCTGTATCGCCGGTCCCGCTTTCCATATCTCATCCAGAAATACAACATCCACTGTCGGCAGATAACCGTCAACCACGCGTTCGTACGTATCCGATTCTTTCAGACGGCTAATGCTTACCGGACCAAAGATCTCATCAGGAGTACTGAAACGTGACATCAGATATTCAAACGCCCGGGCATTTACAAAAGCTTTCTTCAACCGCCGAGCCACCATAGATTTGGCTACTCCGGGAGGGCCCAACAGTAAGATACTCTCTCCCGCCAAAGCGGCAAGCAAAGACAACCCTACTTCTACTTCCTTCTCATATACACCCCGATTCATCTCTTCCAGCAAAAGACTGATACGTTCCTTTATTTCCATCCTTTTATCTTTCATTCCGATTCTATTTTCCAATCAAACTCCAAAAGTAGTACTTATTCGCCAAAGAAAAACAGATTGCAGATAAAATAAGTATACCCAACTAATGCCAAAGATCCAATCTCCATACCTTATCCAACAATTCTTCATATACATTAACCCCGTTTCCTATCTGTAATCCGTAGAAACGAACCCCTCTTTCCTGTTCTTTACGAATCCTGCTTTCAGTAGGCTTACAACAGAAGTCAAACTCAAAATCACTTATTATCAGTACATCCGCCATCAAATAATTCTCCTGAGTCAACGTATGAAGAGCTGTTTTCAACATTTCTTCCCCATCCGTACCACCAGAGAAATGTGAAACCATGAATTCCCTTACCTTTTTCCAATTTCCCGAATGTGCCGTATCCAACGCTTGAGCCCGTACTGAGAAAGACAGCAAAAAGCATTTCCTGTGTTGTTTTTTCGCCATTTGAGTGATTTCCAGAAGCAAAGCTTTAGCAATACTTTCTGCCTTTCCACTCATCGAGCCGCTCGTGTCAATCGCTACAATCATCGGTCCTTTTATTTGGCGAGGCTCTCTCCGTTTTGTTTGACTTTCCTGCTTCTTCCGCACACTATCCGAACGACTGGAAAACAACTGCAATTGCCTCATAGCATATTTCATAAAAAACAAATCTTCTGTAGCAAACTCCGCCAACAGTGCGACTTCTGTCGGCATTAATGCCTGCAAGTCATTCCCTTCCTCCACCCCATGTATGTCCGAGTGTGCTACAGATGCAGAAAGAGTTTCCGGTATGTATTGCTTAATTAGCGTATCCAACTCCTCAGCCTGTTCTTTTTCCCTCCCCATGCAACTCACTATCTCTTTCAACTCCTTATATTTTACACTTATCGTACGATACCGACTCACCATACGATAATCTTTCATATTCGATCTCCCTACAGAATTTTCAAATTGTATCTTACTGCTATTCAAATATCTTTGTTTTTCTTCCAATATTTTCTCCCTATATGCCAAACTCCATTCATCACAAATCTTTTGAAACAAAATATCCTTGTCAAACTCATCTAATTTCAGCAAGCTGTTATATCCGTCTACATTCAATTCATACTGAGAATACTGTCCCTTCAGATAATCCGAAACCTTCCCCCATAACCCTTCCTTCCTCTCTATGTCCTGAGCATTCAATATTGCATACATATATTGCCGTTCTATTTCCCTTCTCTGTTCTATCTGCTGAAAACAAGAGAGAAGTATTGAGAAAAACTCCAATACTGAATTCTTTAATAAATCACGCAATATCTCATCACTCCACCACTGTGTTCCCAAACAATCCTCAAATACAGTAACCAAATACGCCATCAATACATCTTCTTCGTCATGCACAGGATATTTACCTGTATCCACGAATTCATCAAAAGCAGACGCGTATACCGACAGTTGCGATTCAATATCATTCTTCATAATATCTGCTGATTGCAAATAGTTATAAGCAGTGATTCTATTCGCTTCTCACATTGCACGGCATATTTTTTTATATATTGCCTATCATTAACAGAGATAAATAAATTTTCAGTCCATTGCGCATCTGCCATTTTTTCAGCCAGACGTACCTTGAGCTCCTCACATTCTCTCATCCACACATCCAACATCTGCTTCCTACCATTGGAGGGAGATTCTTCTCGCATTTCTTCCGGGTCATTCCTTTCTTCGGAACAACACAACGGATATTCCTTACCGTCAACAATCAGCGTACCTCTTCCTCTCCTGACTTTTATCCGACAGATATTATGCCTTTGCCCGGAAGAGGAAAAAGGTACATCCATGTCAATAAGACGAATAAAATGAGTACGCGATTGTGCATCCGAGTAACAGATTCCATCTCTGTCTTTCGTCCGGTCAAGATGCCGGTAATCTGTAGAAAACACGTAACAGGGAGTTGTTTTGTAACGTTCTACCTTATAATAGAAATAATTGAAAATTTTCGGTTTCATATTATCTTCCGGTATTTCTCCCCGTACAGATTCCTTCTGTATCCTTTCCAATTGCTTCTTTATCTCTTCTATCCTCTCTATATAATCAGTAAATAATGATGCCGATACCACATCCAATATCACAGGAATAGCCTCCGTTGTATTCCAAAGGCAATAAAACAAAAGTAATACATCCGACTCTACAATTTCCCTTCTTCCATTCAAAAATGCTGATGCCTGCATGAGATGCACAATCTTTTTCCAGCGACGATCGGATATATAAAACTTTTCTCCATCCGCCTCATCTGTATTCTGTACATATTTCCTCAGCCCCATCCGTACACGGGTTATCAGTTTCAATATCTCATCCGATATCTCAATTTGTTCCATCTCATCCTGCCATTGCTTGTAACACTCATCCGTAATAAGCATTACTTTAGGAATTGGTTGCCGTATCGTAGTTTTAGTTCCTTGCCGCAACATTTTATAAAAAGAACGTTCGTTAGAGATACAGTTGGAAACAACACGTACCAAAAAGCGATCCCATAAAGCCTCCAACCCTTCCCCTTCTGCCGGTAATTCGTTGGATGCAGCAATCAACCCTTTCAAAGGTAAAGCGATCTCTTTACGTCCATTTTTGTAAATCTTTTCATTGAGTACAGTGAGTAACGAGTTCTGTATAGAAGGCCCCGCTTTCCATATTTCGTCAAGAAAAACAATTGTGGAAGTAGGCAGATAGTCATCTACAATTCGTTCATAAATGTCTTGTTCTTTCAATTTAGAAATAGAAACAGGACCGAATATTTCATCGGGCGTACTGAAACGTGACATTAAATACTCAAACGAACTACCCTGTCTGAATATCATTTTCAGTCGGCGAGCTATCATACTCTTTGCCGTTCCCGGCGGTCCCAACAAAAATATACTTTCACCCGCCAAAGTACTCAGTAAGGCCAAAGACATTATATGTTCTTTTTCAAAAAGTCCTTCACTTATATATTTTAATAAAGCCGATACTTGTAGCCGCACCGGTTTCATCACCTCCGATTTTTCCATTTTTCTCAATAACCCTTTTTCTTGTGATGCAAAGAAAAACAATATTTGTTTCAGACAATCTCAAATAAAATAAAAAGCTATCCCTAACTTCAATGAATAGAGTACAATTAGTATATTTATACTAGATTATTAATCTTCATCATTCTATCCAAACCACTAGCTAACCTACTTCGAATATACTTTTTCCGTGCAACAAAATTGTATCTATTTTAAGTTTTATACGGGGGGGGGGGGAAATGTCACACCGCTTATAATCAACTAATTAACGAATAAAAATTCCCTGATTTTAAATAAGTTTACAAAAAACATACGGTCGTTTTTACTCTTTTCGGAAATAAAATTGCACTTTTCCGATAACACACTGTTCATCAGACCATTATCTCCATTTCAATCTATTTCTTTATGACTCATCTGCTACTGTCGAATAACTACGACAATGCACAAGTGTAATCGATTGATTGCTCTTGTGCATTACATGAGTTGTTCAACTGCAACTGATTAATTCTATTAGATAACTTCATTAATATCACTGTATAAAATGCTTAGCTTGTGTAGAAGAATCGCTTACTTCGTCTATATATTTTCGGCAAAGCATACGGACAGAAGATTCCAATATATTACAAATATAGACAACCGTTTCGGCTTCTTGGTTGAATACGGTAAATTTGATTCGGTATTGATCGTTCACCCTGATTGATGAAATACCCGCCTTGTCGCCTTCCAACACCTCGTAATGCAAAGAATGGATGGAAAACAATTCTTCAATATTCAAAGCCCCAACAGTTTCCTCATTATCTTGCTCGGCAGACTTACGATACCAATCTATTGCCAATTTTAAAGCTTTCTTTTTCATCCTCTCATCTTCACTCTTTTCTTCATCCTCAATCGTCATTGCATCAAAGCGTATCATCAGTTAATCCAAATCCAATTAAAAAGACGCTAACGAAAACTGAGTTAAAAGGAAGCTCCTACACCTCTCACTTTCGAGCTTTCAATTAGCATCTCATAAGTTTCTATTTCCGTACACAGCACGTTCTTCAGATATACCTAATTATTCATCTATTTTTTCAAAGCCTCAACAGCTTCCTCAAAATTTTGTTCGGCAGACTTACGATACCAATCTATTGCCAATTCTAGATTCCGCTCCACTCCAAGACCTTTTTCACACATAGATCCCAAATTAAATTGAGCTTCCGGATCACCTTGTTCAGCAGATAACTGATACCATTTGAAAGCAGCGGAATAATCCTGCTCCACACCATCACCTAAACGATAGCAATCACCCAAACAACATTGAGCTTCTTCATGACCTTATTCGGCAGACTTACGATACCAATCTGCTGCCAATTCTAGATTTTGCTCTACTCCGAGACCTTCTGCATACAAAACTCCTAGACGGAGCTGAGCGTCCGAATAATCCTGCTCGGCAGATAACCGATACCATTTGAAGGCTACGGAATAATCCTGCTCCACACCTTGACCTAAACGATAGCAATCACCCAAACAACATTGAGCTCCGGCATTACCCTGATCAGCAGACCTACGATACCAATCGACTGCTAATTCTAAATTTTGCTCTACTCCGACACCTTCATCATATAAAACTCCTAAATAAAGTTGAGCGACCGAGTTCCCTTGTCTGGCTGATAACTGATACCATTTGAAAGATTCAGAATAATTCTGCTCCACACCTTGACCTAAACGATAGCAATCACCCAAGCAACATTGAGCGTCTGCATTACCCTGATCAGCAGATTTACGATACCAATCGACTGCCAATTCTAAATTTTGCTCTACTCCGACACCCTCTCTATACAAAAAACCTAAACAATATTGAGCGATAGAATTTCCCTGTTCGGCTGATAACTGATACCATTTGAAGGCTGCGGAATAATCCTGCTCCACGCCCAGACCTAAACGATAGCAATCACCCAAACTACACTGAGCTTCCGCATCACCTTGCTCAGCCTTTTTTTTATATTCATCTATTTCTTTACTCATAATTCTTACACTTATAGTTCATATTTAAATACAATAGCCAATGAAGCTGAATTAGAAGAAAGCAATAACTATTTATTTCCTTTCTCACAATCGGGATTCCACTCCATGTACTGATCCAACTCTTTAGATGTAACATTTAAAGCCCAAATAATTATTGCCGTATCATCCACAAACCCCATTGGTAGAAAATCAGGAATTAAATCTATAGGAGAAAGTAAATAAAGGGTGGCTGCTATGATATAAATCAAACAACCAACATCATAATCCTTATATTTTCCCGTTGCAATATCTCGCAAATAACAATACATCAGCCTAATCTGCTTTCGAAGATTAGCTAAACCTTTTCTCGACAAAAATAATCCTAACTGAAAGACTAACGCTTTCAATCTCCTCGGATTATAAGCATGCTTTGTTGCTTTGACTGTCCAATCTGATTGTAAAAAGCTAGAGACGAAAGACATAAACTAAAATTTTTTAACTTCAAAATAGTTAGTACCTAATATATTCTCATGCCCTTTTATATTGAAATTTCTAAGTTCCAATTGTTTAATTACAGCTTCTTTACTATTAATAGAATCAAATGGCAAACGTCCAAAAGGAAGATTTACAAAAAAAGTTTGTCCTTTATCAATCTTCATTCCTCCACTAAGTTGTATATTCACTTTTGCCATTAATTGAAATTGTGACATATTATCTTTATTATTTAATTCCACGATTAATACTTCTCATAGCTCTTTCAGGCTCCTTGATTAACCAATCTATCGTCAACAAAGCAGCTGGATAAGTCATATCAAATTTTTGTTTCAGCTCCGACAACTTAAAACCTTCGACAGTATAATCCATTTCTTCTTCATTGCCCAACCAACATTGAAGCCCTTGTTGCAAGCTATCATCCATTTTAAGTAATTCAGGAATAACAGCAAGAGCCTGCTTCTCCGTATATCCTCTTGAAATCAATATATTCTTTATTTGGTCCATATCATTATGCTTTTTTATCCATATAACTTTTAAATACATCTTCTGAAAAAGCCCGTGCATCCGCTTCTACAGGTTGCATCTCGTAAATTTTAAATCCGAAATGTTTCACGTCTTGATACCCATATTCAATTTCGTTCATACGCCAATTAGAGATCTCTCCTTGACGCGGATGCACCTCTCTCTCATATAAATTATAACATTGATACGCATGACGTCCTTCATGGACTAATGTTTCTAAAACGTTATTGTATGCCTTTTCGGAATTAGAACTAATGAAGTCACTATTTATTACAATCTTATTAGAATCTTGCGAATAATAACCCATATGACCATCACCAAGTTTTTTAGCACAAACTTCGCAAGACGGACGATGAGCAATCTCAGCAATATTATTTTCTAATTCCTGTAATACCTCCATCCGCTTATCAAAAGATATTTCTTTCCATTCATTATAATTCAGTTCTTTCATGCAGCTCATTGTTTCTGATATTTCTTCTATCTGAACAGCGTCTTGCGGTGCCTCCAAATACAAAGGATTGATATCGTGCTGTATTGATTCTAATAACTTTGCCACCCCTTCATCCGAATCAATTGCCTTGGGAGGAAAACCTTCCATATCATTTAATTCATCAATTCTGTCAATCAACAAATCTGCATCTTTTAATGGCAATATTTCGCTAATATACTCCAACTGAGAAGAAGATAAGTTACTACGAATCTGTTCCGTATCATGACATTCAAATCCTTTAAAGTAATTTTTCTCATTCATTAGCCAACTGCCTCCTAAATGATTGACAGCCTTATGCAAATCCGTAGGTACATATTGCATTTCCGCATTGCCTGAATGATGAGGGGTTAAACCGAGTATTGTTTCAGCCACTTTACCATTGGCTATTTCCCGCAAAGCCAATTCTTGCTGTTCGGTAAATGTCCCCGGAAAATGTTTGCCCTCGATAAAATTTTGAGCCAATATCCGTGTAGCTTCTTTTTTATGAGAAGAAGCGTCTCTTATCACAGCATCCTCTTTTATCGAAATAGTGGCAACCGCATATTTTTTAAAATCCGGAGTACCATAAGTACGCACTAACATACCATGATATTGTCTTTCTTCCTTGACTATGGGAATTTCGTATTTTGTCCCATTCACTTCAACCACCTTTATACTTCCTGTCAAACTGCTGTTAGGACCGTACACGTTATAAGTATCTTTAATTTCATACCCAGGCAAACGAAATTCTCCTCTTTGCACATTCGTGTAATAGTTTTCCGTACGACGATAATAATGCTCCCCTATCAGTACTTCTCCTGTTTTTTGAACAGAATCCAGACTTACTACTACAACCTTGTCTTCATTTATCAAATCAAGAGAACCGCTATTTACCTTTATATCCAAATTATGGTCCAACGAAAAATCCTTAATCTTTTGGTAATCTTCCCGCTCTAAACTTACTTGTTTACATAATTCTTCATACTCCTGAGAAAAATATTGTTCTCTCTCCAGGGAATCCAACAAACTAAGTATTTGCTTCTCATTTACACAAGACAATTCTTTTATTTCATTCAAACGATTCTGATACGTCTCAAAATCATTCATGACATCCACTTCTCTCAAATAATCTATCTCATTGGGAGATAGTACAGACTGCTTCAAGTTTTCACTTGAAACAGTCAAAACGTCCATGTTTTGCTTGCAGAACAACATCATTACTATTTTACCTTATTTACTTGAACCCAATATGTATCTGTAGATAATGAATTAGAAACCACGCATTGTCCTGTCAGCAATTTTGCTATTATCTTACGTTGCTCATCATTCAGCCCCATTGATTCACCGATTGCTTTACAATCATCTTCAGCGACCAGACGATGCGTTATTTTCAGGTTCGTGTTCTTAATTGCGTCCGGAATCAGACGTGTCGGCACTTGGTCTACCAAGAGCATACCTTCGCCATACGCCCGAATTTCCGACAACATATTACTGAACATCATTGCCGATTTATATTGGGGAAGTTCTTGATTCTCACATCTCGGCATCACTCGATGTGCTTCTTCAATAACCGTTAAATGCCGACACGTATTGTCATTGAAATCAATTTCCCCCACTTCGGCTTGCGCCGTGCGATACTCATATAAGAATTGAAGAATCAAAGCCATGAAGAACGACTTGTCAATATCATCTCCCACATACGAAAGATTGATGACACACCGTTTGCCAAATAAATCTAACCAAGGAGTAGAATGCAAAGTATTCAGCATTTCTCCTTTCCATCCCCTTTTCAAGCTATCAATACGAGTATTCAGACACGCTTTCATATTGCGTTCTATCCGTTCCTCATACTGACGGTTGGAAATAACCTTATCCACACAAACGCTCATACTGTTTAGTGTAGGAGGTAGAGTAGCCCCAAATACAGGTTCTTTTCCTAACCAGTCTGTAGACTTATTCTGATAAACCGTATAAATCAAATCTTCCATCAGAACAGGAAGAATATCATACATAGGAAACGCGGCTGCAAAAGTCGACTTCAAGCGGTCGATATGCGTCAGCACATTCGGTTCTAATTCTTCTTTCAACCAAACCAACTCAAAAGGATTCAACTTCAGTGTTTTAGGTTCATAACCTGTCTTGTACTTCTTACAGCCGGGAATATAAATATCAATAGGATGCTCTGGATGCAATTCATTATAATGCAATGCCCAATCTATGTATTCCGTCTTTGCCGGTTCAATTACCAAAAACGGGCAATCCATATCCAAACCGTTCAATATTGCTTGAACCGTATTCGTCTTACCGCTACCATTGATTCCGGAAAGCAAAGTGTGGCGAGATAATACATCTATAGGAATATGGTAATTGAGCTTTGTCTCAGTTCCGCCATATAATAATTTTCCAAATGCAATATCCTTTTCTTTCTCTTCGTCCTGCTGGTTCAGACTAAATTCAGGTGAACTGTCTATTACGCTAATTCCCGGAACAGCACGTAACGGAAAATTAATCAGATAAGAAAGCTCCTTGGTAGTAAGAAGAGTTTTCAATTCCTTGAACTGCTCACCTAACGGATGCTCGAAATATTCACCAGAAGGTGTTTTAATACGTATCGTCGGTGGTGCCATTAATGCCAACGTATTGTTCTTATCTCGGTCAACCAATGAAGATATATCATGGATACGTATCGGTTCAAATATAGATTCCTGGCCACTTAATATTGACCTTAATTGCAACGAACCACTTTGAATATCCGCTTCCTTTTCTGCCATTAGATAAACACCTACGTTCCAACAGCCGATAGCCTTTCCCGTCTCAAACCGTTTAGAATGATAAAACAAATGTTCTGAAACAGATTCGATATGCTTATTAACCAAATTCTGACTAATAGTTTTACTTTGACTTTGGCTAAATCCTGTAGTTTCCGATTCTGTCGTTCCTTCTGAATACCCCTTTGTTTTTCGAGGAGAAAAAGCCGTCAACAAATTTACCCCTGCTATATTTTGGGATGCTCTCAAGAAAGAAGTACCTAAAGCCAAAGCTGTTGTAACAGCTCCTGCAGGTGGAAAAAATGCAGAAGCTAACATTAATCCGACACCTGCTAATTGCCATCCTTTATTTGTACTTTCTTGAGAAATTGATTTTGACATACTTTTTCCATAAGAATAAGAACTACTGCTTCCTTTAGAATCACTTTCCGAAAAATTAAACGACTTCAAAGACTCTGCCTGTCCATTAAAATCCCTGCATTTATACAATATTTCATCAATCTCTTGTTCGAGAACTGGATCTGCAACGACTAAATATGAAAAGTTCTTCTTCCTCATTCCCGCAATCAATTTATCTATCGTTGCCGGATAAATTGACTTATACTGGCTCTCCATAGAAGGAATACCGGTTATGGAATAAATATAATCGTATCCTTTTTCTTCGTCTTTAATCTTGTCAGATATAAAATTTAAACGATTTCTACCCTTAACGACCACACATTTCACTCCCGGCCAGATGCCTTCTATGAAATCAGCTAAACTATCCACGAAAGATGATTTCACCTCTTTACCTGCAACTGGGCGGATACCTATATAAAGATGGCAAACACCATCTTCACTATGTACAAGAAAAAGCAATTGGATTTTCTTTGGTAAAGAACACGTGGAAAGAATCTTTTGTATAGCAGAAAAACAATTTTCCACATTATTATCAAGCGGCTTTCCGATACGTTCTATCTCTATCCAATATGGAGCCAATGGAGAATCAAACCGATGAACAGATTCCAATCTAAATCCATCATAAATCTGACCTTCTTTATTTATCTCATTCAAGTATTTCCGTTCCATCGTAAAAGACAAAGACTTGGCAACGGCATTAGCCGCCAATATCTTAGCTATTGGTTCGAAACGATCTTCACTTTTTCCCTCATTTTGAGGCATTATTTCATTACCTTTTTCCATCTCGATCTGTTTTTTATTCAATTGCAATTTTTACTCTGTCTATATTACTTTGAATCAACTTTGAAAGATAAGTCTCCAACTCTTTCGACACGACATTGACAAACGAAGCATCTTGCGAAAACTGTTTAACTAGTTCCGTTTTAATACCAGCTTTTATCTTCGACTCATTCTTTTCAAGTTCATGACAGATATCTTTGCGCCTACTCTCCTCCGACTTAAATCTATATATCAAATATTTGATTGTCTGGTATATAATCGAAAAGATTCCAAACAAGAATATGCCAAGAGCCGCCCACAACATTTTACTGATAATGCCCGATGTGTGTTTCATACATATATCGGAGATGTTTTGTGTATCCAAACTTATATTCGAAACCGCATTATGCACATTCTTTATTTCTTGTCCAGGGGCATACTTACAAATAATTTTATTCAACTCTTTCCTGACATTTTCACCCTCACGTTGAAAAAACTGATTAAAGACTCCGGAAATAACAGACAACACCCCGCTCTCAGAAAACTTCTCCAATTTCGAACGGATATCACCTTCCAAGTCTTTTACGCCTAATTTCTTATCCAAGTCTTTTCTTTTAAAATCCAAACAAGCTTCATGTACCACACTCCACGAAGTCTCCGAAATAACACCTGCCATATTTTCAATCAGTATATCCATGCTCTCGCGCAGTCTTTGAGGTTCGACCAACTTCATCTTTTCTTTTTCCAAATCTTTCCTCAATACATCAACTATCGCATCGACTGTTCCTAAAAGCGCAATTCCTCTTGATACTACCAACGAAGAGTCAGCTCCGCCGCTTTTCACTTGCTCATCCGAAAGCTGGAACATCTCTGCGACAAGCGGCTTTAAAAAGTTCATTCTTGTCGCTCCGCCGGCAAGATAAACTCCATAAACCTCTTTACCTCGGAGATGTTTAGTTTGAAAATTCTTTATAGCCTCTTTGATACGTGTCTTATAATGACATGTTTGTTCCAACCAATCATTGAAAGCATTTACGCTTGAAAACTTTAATTTCAATGCAACATCCTCATATTTAGCAGCGTCCTTTTCTTCCAAGTAACTTGATAATTGCTCCAAGTCTATTTTCACACGGACACTCGTATCCATATCTATTCTATTATAAACTGCTTCCTTCTCCTCTCTCACTTTAAAAAGAAGCGCATCTTTACATGCAGGATATTTTTTTAGAAAATCCGAGAACCTATCATCCTTTAGCAACAATTGCTCAAAAATCGTCTGTTCAATCAGAGATGCCCCACAGGGTTCTCCATCATCTATTATGCTGGAAGGGTCATCCAAAGTCAAATAGGTGAAGTCTAATGTACTTGAACCTAAATCAAAAACAATCCCTCCTCTCGATATATTCTTGCGGAATTCATCTTTGTTCATTGCATAAAAAATGGCAGCACGTGATTCTGAAGTCAAACCTCCCAATGGTATGTCGGCTGCTATTGCCATCCTTTTATACAAATCTTTCACTTCGTCATCCTTCCATCCCGACGGTCGAGCAATATATACAATATGGTTACCTTTTTTCAACTTATCTGTTTTTTCAAGAATCTTTGCATATACCGCGCGCATATAGGCAATCATCAGCTGCTCCGGTTCACCCTTAATATCTTCAGGGCATTGTTTAAAACAGACTCTCGTTTTAGTATTGGAGGTCATTGAATCCAATCGGAAAGCGTCACTTCCGATATGTTCTCTTCCATCCGGAGTGATACTAATCGCCGATGGAAGCACTCTCAGACTACCTGCAAATTCTATGTCAGAAACGGCAGATTCTCTCTGTCCGGCATCCTTATCCCATTCCAATTTACAATAGGCTGCTGATGTCTCTCCGTGTCCAAAATCTATTCCGACTACGTATTCATGCCGACTTTTATCGGGCTTTACCAATGGTATTTTACTCATAATGTTACAATTTCTGTGATTTTTCCGTCTACAACGGACAAACCATAATTTTCCAATGTTTCAGAAAGATCGGCGATCTTTTTCTCTACTTTTTTCATTCTCTTATCCGGCTCACCGGTGTTCTGCTCTATAGCCACCAATGCTTGAATAGCTTGAAGCAACAAAGGATAATCTCTTTGCAAAGAGGGCTTTTCTCTTTGTTTGTACATATTTTTTACCCGAGTTACTTGCACACGATATGTTTCTATCAAACCATCAATCTTTTCGCACACCGTTTTCACAATATTCACAAATACCTGAGTATCTATGGGACAAGATACGCTCTCTTTTTCCGTTGATTTCGTTTTATGCAAAGAAGTAACACCATATATCACAACGGCAGAACCTGCAATGGCACAGAAAACAGCCTTCCAAGTATCTAAGAAGATGCCGGACATTGTACCCACAACTGCTCCTGTAACAGTTCCCATCCACAGATAGGAGTTCTTCTCCTTTTGTCTACATTGATTATTGGCTTTGTTCAAAGAGACATAAGTTCCTCCTTCCATTCCTGCTACAATTTCGCGTACTATGTTTTGTTGCGCATTAAGTAGTTCTATAGCTGCAATCAGAATATAATCTTCTGATTGAGTTAAGCCTTGTCGATACTCACCATCATTCTCAAACATGGTATTCAATGCACCCATAACTATTCTTTGAACCTTACTTGCATCTTTGGGCAAAACCAAATCTTTAAGTTTATTCTCCAACTCCTTTTTGTTTGATTCAAACATAGAGGATAATGTATAATCTACTTCCATTTTTTTATTTATTATATGAATCAATTATTGATTTACCGATTTGTATGGTTTCTATTCATTCCCACACCCCACTATTTTACTTTTTGGAAATTTTAGAGAACAATAACCCTAAAAGTCCGAGCGATACTTTACCAACCGTAGTTATAGATTTCTTAATTAATGATATACTCATAATAACCTTTAGTTAAAAAATATGTATTCTTACACTCCTATTTTGCAAAATTATATCTTCTATTCTGCTTTTAAGTCATACTTCATTGTCAACGCTTTCATATAAGCGATACCTGACAACATGATTTGAACAAACGCAAGTAGCGAATCTCCCAATGGTATAAAACTCAAAACCATACTTGCAACAAATGCAAATGCAAAGTTGACAAGAATAGCAATCAAACATGTTGATACAAAATGTTCCCAAAATGGGATATTCACCAAATCACAAATTTTGCTATACATATGCCATAGCACACCAATGAAAAGAAATGAATCTAAGCCAAATGTAGGTAATATCATCACTAAGGAAGCACACCAAGCATGCCTTTTGACTGTACGAGCAATCTTGTCTGATAACACTTGATTGGCAGCAGATTTTAATGTTGCTTTTACAAACCGCCCCGCAACAAACTCTAATCCAAACATAATTTTATAATATTAGTTATTTCCATTTCCACATAGAAAATTCTATGTTCCTTCTGTTACTTCTTTTTCTTATCCATAAACATTTTCACTAATTTACCAGTTCCTTTCAATGCTCCACCTACTATAACTTGAGTAGTAGCTGTCGCAACTCCCAAACCAACAGATATAGGGTCCTTACCTAACAGTAATGCCCTACCACTATTCTCCAAAAGGAAATCTCCTCCCTTTTCCAATAAATTTTTATCTTCCATAATTTCAGTATATTAAATTAATATTCTATCTCCACAAAACCTCTTCCTCCCACATCCTTTACAATACTTCCCCATCCAGACTTCATCAAATTGTTTCACCGCATTTGTCACCACTTCCGGTATCTCCGTGAGGATACCGGCTTCAAAATTCCGATTTCTTTCACCTTTCATACCGAAAGCCGCACCTGTCATGTTGGCTGAGCCAATATAAACAGAGCACATATCAAAAATAAGAAGTTTAAAATGTACACGAGGACAAAGGACACGCTCCATCCCCGCCCAAAGAAGAGGATATTTATCAAAATCAGCACGGAAATTCGTACCGGGTTCTTTCGCATGAATCAGACGTATCGCCACTTTCTGCTTCACTTTCGTTTCCAAAAGTTGAAGTAATGGAACAACTGTTGAAGAGGGCTTCACATAAAGATCCTTCAAATCAGCGGTGCCGATCCAAAGAGTATGCTTTACTTTGTCGATTTGCTCCATCAGTAAAGCGTAGTGTTCTTCGTTATTTATATATTTTACCAATCCACAATACATTATACTGTTTTATTCCAAATCAACAATCTCATATTTTTATTCCATCTCTTTCTATTGCATTTCTTCCGCCTTGACACCCAACTACAAAAAAGAGTCACCACACAGATATTCAAAATTATAAAGGAAACAAGATCCCAACCTGTGAAAAAAGATAATAGCAATAATAGGTCTACAGCCAAAAAGGAAATTATCAGTTCCCAAGATATAGGTTCTATGAATGTGTCTAGCCTCTGAACCGTAAACGGATGTTTCTGTTTTGCAGCTTGCTGATACCATTTTCGTGCCTTTTTCATATCCTTACTGATTCCTAAGCCACCTTCATATAACCAAGCTGTTAGGAACTGAGCATCTGCATCACCATCTTCTGCCGCATCTTGGAGATAATTCAACGCCTTGTCATATTGATGAGTTATATGTTCACCAAAAGCATATAAATAACCAACATAAAATTTGGCTGCCTTTTCTCCTTGATTAGCAGCACGCCGAAACCAGACCTGCGCAGAATGTTCGTCCCCCAATTTTAACAAAGAGAGTCCTACTAGAAATGTGCCACCTTGTCTTTGTTTTTAGCTAATGGCATAAGCTGATGTACAGCCTGATTATATCGCTTTTCATTATAATACCCCCATCCAATTTCATAAACGTCACAATATTCTTCCAACGGTTTACTTTGATTTTCACCATCATCTGTCAAAATATCTACACTGGAAATCTTAGTATCTGTTGGAAAAATCGTATTTCCATACGCAAGTTCTTCTACATATTTTCGGATTGACTGCGCTTTAGAAACCGCCACATCCCGATATGCCTCTATATATTCTATCTGTTCATCTAAAGATTGAGAATCCGATTCATTCGTATTACCACAGATACCTTCAAGAAGAGTAATTATATCCTCACCCACTTTTTCTAGAATTTCTCCAAAGGGAAGTGAATCCAAATCGCGCCCTTCCAAGAACCTCTCTCCTATACTAAGCCGTAATATAATGGGAAAGGTTCTCATTTTCTTTATAACCGAAAGTGATTCAGTAATCCGCTCCTTCCCTTCAAAAGCAAAAGGAAGCGTAACAACTAAAATAACCTTCTTCTTTTGAAAACTAAAGAAATGAGCTAGTCTGATTGTCAACTCGGCATTAACAGGTCTTCCAAGACAAGAAAAAAGAATGATTTCTTCAAACCTATCCATGTAACTCAATAAACGTTTTTCGATGTCCGGAAAATCTCCCAAAGTTGTGAATACTAAACTATCAAAAGTAAAATCATTATGAGAAAGAAATGAAACTGAACCTTCCTGCTTTTCAATGGCAAGATAAGTAAACCGGTCCTTAAAATGAGGATAGATGGTCATTGACATCAGATTAGTAGCCCCACTGGTTATGGCAACTAAGAGTGTTTTTCGTATGTGTTGTTTTTCATTTTCCATAATATGTTACTTTTCCCTTTACTTTTCCCGATTCATCCGATACTATGCAATCTAATCTTAAATGGAAAAGAAAAAGCACGGTACCATCATTTTATCGTCCTAAAGGCACCGCCAAGTAACCTACCCCGAATAAAACAACAGTCCGTGCCCATATATGGAACACGGACGTCTGCCGTTCTTTGTTCGGGGTTTCGTATAAAAATTGGCGGTATTTATAGGACCCTAAAGAAAACAAACGTCTTTTTACAATCTAATATGTCATTCACACTGTAAACAATGCACGGCAAATATATAGATTATAATTGATAATCCTAATATAGGACGGACTGTTTTTTACATTTATTTTTCTCCTTTGACAGCAAAGAAAGCTAATATTTGCTTGCAACGCTTTCAATAAAAGTATATTTTTGTCTCTCAAATGGGAAATAAGGGTATAATTAGTATACACATACTAAATATTAGCAGATATGAGAAATGAAGATAAAGAAAATATACAACTGCGCAACCGTCTAAATGATCTCTGCTTACTGAGATTATTTCGGAACACCAAAAAAGAGTTTGGTGAATATATTGAATATAATCTGACTAGCAACAACAGCATACTCAAAATAAAACCTTTCACAGCACGATGCTTATACAGAGAATTGAGTAGCCAAATATTCAGTGATACTTATTCAACCTTTGAAATAGATAAAGAATTGGAAGAATACCAAAAGGCTTCCGATATCTATCTAAATAAAATCAAGAAAAAAAGAATAGACTTACAGGAACCCCAATTATTATATTCATTCCTCCGCTATTATTACACTGATAGCCTGCAAGAACCGGATTACAAGAACAAAGACCTTGATAAACTGATTCATATCGTCAATAAGAATAACGAAGTAGATGTCCCATTCTTATTGTTACTTATATTAAAGATACTTCCACCCTATAATTCCAAACGAGGAGACGTAAAGGATATTAATGCGGACTTCGCACGAGTTTATCATTTCTTTGAAGGATTCGTAAAAGATTCACCAAATTTGACGGAGCTTCCCGTACTGGAAATCATGAAGCATACATTCAATCAGTGTACACACAAAAACCGGATATTTTTAATAGATATGACCAAACGGATTCTTGGATGTTTTTGTGCGCTTACAAATCCCGGAGATGCATACGATTCAAATGCAGTTTCGGACAAAAAAGTACCAAACATCGATGAATGTTATTGGTATGACACTGATACTTCCTATGACACTACTACCTTTTGGCAATTCGAGCAGATGGCGACATTCAATTATTTCCTCTATCGCTACAAAATTAAAATAGACCGGAAGGAAGTGGAATACAATAAATTTGAAGTTTCATTCTTCAATAATCTGAATTATCTAACTTTATATGCAGCCAAAAGTTCCTCGATTTTGGAGTTTATCATAGAAAAGAAGATAATACAAATGGACAAACAAGCATGGTATAAATGCAAGCTAGATAACGAAACCTTTCCTAACAAAATTGAATTGTGCGAAATACTTGCCGGAGAACCATTTCTGGGATTCAAGACTCTTTCGAGACTGACAGATAGTAAAAAGGAGGAACAAATAACCAATCGGATAAAAGAGTATAAATCAATCAATGCCAAAGATAATCCAGAAGAGAATGAATATACTTTTCTTTCTGCCCCAATTGCCATCACTGAAAAATTCATCTATATACAAATGGACAGTTCTGAAGAAGAAGAGAATGAGAATAACAACCAACATTACTATCGTATCTCTAAAGAGAACAACGAAGGGTTAAAGAAAATCATGCTCAATGACTTTGTTGGAATATTGACGATACAGAACCGAAAATATATAGGCTTCTCTCCTCTCTCTTTATTCTTGGAAGTAACTGATGAAAAGACATTGATAGAAAATAAAGTTGAAGTTGTAGACAGAATTATATTGTAATAGCAAAATGATATCACATTTCAGACTTTTATTTCCTCTTTCACCGTTGCCCAACAGTGAATTCATCGTTGTCCAATGCTAAATTCGCCGTTAGGCAACGATGAAAACACAAAAAGCAACCAAGATTTTAATTAATTTTTGGAATAAAATGTCAATCAAGTGGTAGGAAAAGAATATCACTTTCTCTTAATCTTTGAAGATACATACGGAAAAGAATATCCGGAATATAATAACTGCTACCTTTCATTGTCAACAAATCCAATTCCATCAATTTACGACTCGCTGCCTGAACGGCACTACTAGATGTCAAAGCATATTTACGAATAAAAGAAGCACTCATTATTTTTTGGGCTTTTCCTTCTGTGGCAATCGCATACAAAAGTTCTTTCTGCCGTTCGGGGATTCGGGATAATATCTGGCGATAACCATCACCGGCTTCTTCCAAAATCTCATCAATTGTTTGTATATAATAAGTGTTTCCGCCAAACAGTCCGTATATCCTCAATACATCCTTCTCATGGATATCCCGTTCATACGCCCTGAACCATTTACAGACAAAAGGTATATATTCTTCTGTCGAAATAGGATGTAACTCCATCATCGACGTACTGTTATAAAAAGGTCTGGCTGAAGAAAGAAACATCTCCGTAACAAGATGGCGTTCGCTACCGGCAAAGATAAAATGTACATTGGAAAGATGCTGGATATGCGAACGAAGTAGTGCCTCAATATTATCTTCCGGATACTTAGTAATCTGCTGAAATTCGTCAAAAGCCACAATACACGGTCTGTCCGCCTTTTCCAAAGAAGTAAAGATCTCGGCCAATGTAAATTCCGGATGACTGATATCCCCCAGCCCCAGGCTAAAAGTCGGAGTGGCAGTGATGGGATCAAAACCAAACTTCGTATTAATAGATCTCAATCCCTGCACCAATGCCATAAACGCTTTCCTACTTTTAGTATTCAACGTTTCAAAAACTTTTTGTCCGATTACATTCTTATTATACAAATCGTATAATACAAATCCAATAAAATCGACTCTCACCACCGAGTCTGAAAAGTTTTAAAAGCCCAAAAGCTACATCTTCCATTAAATCTCGTACCTTTGCTGTCGATTTTAAATATCATATAATAATGAAAAACTTTATCAAGGGATTCCGGTTTACTCCCTCCAATTATCCGGCTGCAGTAGAAGAGAAAATACAGAAATACAGAAAACAAGGATACAAACTTCCGCCACGTAAGGTACTCCGTACCCCCGAGCAACTGGAAGGGATTCGTGAAAGCGCAAAAATCAATACAGCGTTGCTGGACTATATTTCGGAGAATATCCGTGAAGGGATGTCCACAGAAGAGATCGATGTGATGGTGTATGATTTCACAACCGCCCACGGAGCTATTCCCGCACCGCTCAACTATGAAGGATTTCCCAAAAGCGTCTGCACAAGTATCAATGATGTAGTGTGTCATGGGATACCCAACAAGCACGAGATTCTCAGAAGCGGTGATATTATCAACGTAGACGTTTCTACCATTTACAAAGGATATTTCTCCGATGCATCCCGGATGTTTATGATTGGAGAGGTCAGCCCTGAAATGCGCAAATTGGTTCAAGTGACCAAAGAATGTATGGAAATAGGTATTGCAGCCGCACAACCCTGGAAGCAATTGGGAGATGTAGGCGCAGCTATCCAAGCGCATGCCGAGAAGAACGGATTCAGTGTGGTACGTGATCTTTGCGGACATGGCGTAGGGATGAAGTTCCATGAAGAGCCGGATGTAGAACATTTCGGACGGCGAGGCACTGGCATGATGATCGTGCCGGGAATGACTTTTACCATCGAACCGATGATCAACATGGGAACTTACGAAGTATTCGTAGACGAAGCCGACGGATGGACAGTCTGCACGGACGACGGACTGCCTTCCGCCCAATGGGAAAACATGATTCTGATTACTGAAACCGGAAACGAAATTCTTACATATTGATGGAACTGATTCTACTCATTGCGATTGCCATATTAGTGACAGTCCTGCTGGTATTGGCTCTGACGAAAGGCAACAATCAAACGCAAGCGGAACAATTACAGATAGCCCTGCGCCAACAAATGCAAGAGAACCGGGAGGAACTGAACCGCAGTATCCGGGAACTCCGCATGGAAATGACGCAGACGCTCAACCAGAATATGCAGCAACTTCAAGACGTTCTGCACAAAAACATGATGACTACCGGAGAACTGCAACGGCAAAAGTTCGACATGATGGCCCGCCAGCAGGAAACGTTAATAAAATCCACCGAGAAACGTTTGGATGATATGCGTCTGATGGTGGAGGAGAAACTGCAAAAAACACTGAACGAACGAATTGGACAATCCTTCGAGATAGTCCGTTCGCAACTGGAAAATGTGCAGAAAGGGCTGGGAGAAATGAAATCTCTCGCCCAAGATGTCGGCGGACTGAAAAAGGTATTGAGTAATGTGAAAATGCGGGGCACATTCGGAGAAGTCCAACTGGGTGCTTTATTGGAACAGATGATGAGTCCGGAACAGTACGATGCCAATGTCAAAACAAAAAAGAGCGGAACAGAATTCGTCGAGTTTGCTATTAAACTTCCGGGAAAAGATGACGCCAACAGCACTGTTTACCTCCCGATTGACGCTAAATTCCCCAAAGATATTTACGAACAGTATTATGATGCATTCGAGGCCGGAGATACCGCACTGATGGAGTCATCCGGCAAGCAACTGGAAAATACGATCAAGAAGATGGCAAAAGATATTCATGACAAATATGTGGACCCACCTTTCACTACGGACTTTGCCATCATGTTTTTGCCATTCGAAAGTATCTACGCTGAAGTTATCCGCCGTACCAGCCTCGTAGAGACACTCCAAAAAGAATATAAAATTGTAGTGACCGGACCGACGACATTAGGCGCTATCCTCAACAGTCTGCAAATGGGCTTCCGCACCCTGGCGATCCAAAAGCGTACCGGAGAAGTGTGGACTGTATTGGGAGCTGTCAAGACAGAATTCGGCAAGTTCGGAGGACTGCTTGAAAAGGTACAAAAGAACCTCCAAAGTGCCGGCGACCAACTGGAAGAAGTGATGGGGAAACGGACACGTGCCATTGAACGCAAACTACGGCAAGTGGAACAGTTACCCCATGAAGAAAGCCGGAAAATTCTACCTATTGACGGAATAGAAGAAGAGGAAGAATAGTCTCACAGGCTATCAGAGTTGCATTACGGATATAATCATCAGAATATGTTTGTCAAGAACGAATCGTTGTGCCCTTTGTCGTAACGGAACGCAGCGCCAGTTTTTTCACCCAAAGCACAAAGATTCCTGTCAAAATAAGGTTCAAGACCAAAGTCAATACTGAAATCACCAATGCCGGACCTCCCAGATTATATCCTAATGCTATGAAAATAATCCCCGCTCCCACTTCGCCACGGGTAAACATACCGATCGAAAGAGCCAAGCGCTCACTCAACTTCCGGTCGCGATAGAAGAACATCGGACAAAGTTTTCCTAGATTTGACAGTAAAGAAACAATCACGACATGGAATAGAATCATTCCCCACGACATCATTTCCTGCGAACCGGTCACCGAATGTGTACCGGCATGAGTCTCCGCAAAGTTCACTCCGATAAAATGAGGCATACTCATCCCCACCAGGAACATAAACAGAAAGGAGATTCCCGTAGCAACCGACCGTTCAACCGGTGTATCATGCTCTTTATGCTTCATGATCATTCCCAGAACAAATGCCGGTAAAAGCACTTCGATATGAATGCTTCCCGCTTCTCCGTATAGTTCCTTGCTGCCAAGATAAAGTATCTGAGTAGCCAGAAATATAATAACAGAATAAAAGAGGATAGCCTTCCAATCCTGCCGCCAATCATATTTATTCAATCGCTGCCAGCCGATAGACAGCAATAGAAACACAATCACCACTACAATAATCAACTGCCAGCGCAAACCGATCATCATTATCTGAAGAGGAATCATCAGGATAATCGTGTCCAGATCATCGAAGATAGCCAACACCTGTATTTTCTTATAAATCCAACTGGATTTCAATCCGATAGCAGCCAGCATTGTAAATAAGATACCCGCAGAGGTAGGGGCGGCAAAACGGCTTAGCAACAGATTCTCTTTCCATGCCTCCCAGCTATTCCAGTAATCGGGCGGAAGTAATATGAACACATAATAAATAGCAATCATAAACCAAGGGAGAGCAGCCGTTGCCATCGCTATAAAATAATCTTCGGCATAACTTTTCCAGCGGGACTTGTCAAGAACAAATTCCCGGCCCACGTTAATCATTATAAAACTAAGACATACATAAAGCAATACGTTAGAAATGGACTTGACAATTCCATACCCCTCTCCTGCTATCATTGGCAGGAATTGTGAAATGACGAGCCCCAACATCAGGAAGCCCGAAAAAGACAGTACTTTTCTCATATTTATAGTTGTTGCTGGTATATTAAAAACTAACCGCAAGTCAATTTGTTCAGCGCATATCTCTGAAAAATTGCTTGCGGCAATGTTTTAATCCAATTTCAGTACGGCAAGGAAGGCTTTCTGAGGAACCTCCACGTTGCCAATCTGCTTCATCCGTTTCTTACCCCTCTTCTGCTTTTCAAGCAGTTTTCGTTTACGGCTTACGTCGCCACCGTAACATTTGGCTGTTACGTCTTTACGGACTGCCTTGATGGTTTCACGCGCTATAATCTTAGCTCCAATAGCCGCCTGGATAGCAATCTCAAACTGTTGGCGGGGAATCAGTTCTTTCAATTTCTCACACATCCGGCGTCCCATATCATAGGCATTGTCGAAATGGATCAGCGTAGACAGAGCGTCCACCGGCTCGCCGTTCAGCATAATATCCAGTTTCACCAGCTTGGAAGGTCTGAAACCGTTTGGATGATAGTCAAACGATGCATACCCTTTCGAAATACTCTTCAAACGGTCATAGAAGTCGATCACAATTTCCCCCAAAGGCATATTATAAAAGATCTCCACACGATTGCCGGAAATATATTCCTGTTTAAGAAGTTCTCCGCGTTTCCCCAGACAAAGTGTCATAATGGGGCCGATATAATCGGTAGTGGTGATGATGGAAGCCTTGATATAGGGTTCCTCGATATGATCGATCAATGTCGGGTCGGGCATACCACCGGGATTATGCACCTCCTTCATCTCTCCCTGTTTGTCATATATATTATAAGATACGTTGGGCACGGTAGTGATCACATTCATGTCGAATTCGCGATCAAGCCGTTCCTGCACGATCTCCATGTGGAGCAATCCCAGAAAACCGCAACGGAAACCAAAACCCAATGCCAATGAAGACTCCGGCTGGAAAGTCAAAGAAGCGTCGTTCAACTGCAATTTTTCCAACGAAGCGCGCAAATCTTCAAAATCTTCCGCCTCAATCGGATAAACTCCCGCAAATACCATCGGCTTCACTTCCTCAAATCCGGCGATAGCCTGCGCGCACGGACGGCCCACATGAGTGATGGTATCTCCCACTTTCACCTCTTTTGAAGTTTTAATACCGGAAATAATATACCCAACATCTCCCGTACGAAGCTCATTGCGAGGAACCAGCTCCATCTTCAATACCCCGACCTCGTCAGCGTCATATTCTTTACCCGTATTGAAGAACTTCACCTTATCCCCTTTCCGAATCACTCCGTTCTCAATTTTGAAATAGGCGATAATACCACGGAAAGAGTTGAATACGGAATCGAAGATCAATGCTTGCAGCGGCGCTTCCTCATCTCCTACCGGATGGGGAATACGTTCGATTACGGCTGCGAGAATCTCTTCCACCCCCATACCCGTCTTACCGGAAGCACGTATGATTTCCTCACGCTTGCAGCCCAGCAGTTCGACAATTTCATCTTCCACCTCTTCCGGCATGGCGCTTGCCATATCGCATTTATTGATTACAGGAATAATTTCAAGATCATGCTCGATAGCCATATACAGATTGGAAATGGTCTGTGCCTGTACTCCTTGAGATGCATCGACAATCAGCAACGCACCTTCACAGGCTGCGATAGAACGGGACACCTCATAGGAAAAGTCCACGTGTCCCGGAGTATCAATCAAGTTCAGGATATACTTCTCACCCTTATAATTATACTCCATCTGGATGGCATGGCTCTTGATTGTGATACCTCTCTCCTTCTCCAAGTCCATGTCGTCAAGCATCTGCCCTGAAGTCACCTGAATAGTGTTGGTATACTCCAACAAACGGTCGGCCAGAGTTGACTTACCATGATCAATGTGGGCTATAATGCAGAAATTTCGAATATTCTTCATTCTGAATTCTTATTATTTTGTCTTTTTCGGTGTGCAAAGATACGTAAATGGCGGAATATAAAAAAATGCGTTGATAACATTATGATAATGTACCAACGCATTTTTTTATTGCTTAAGTGAGTTACTCGCTTAGATCAATTTGATGAAGAGTTCACCTTCAACTTCTTCCACAGAGACTTTGTCTTCTCTCAATAACCAGCCAAGTCCGAGGAACAAATCTTTGTCAACCAATTTAGTTGCTTTCTTCAATTGCTTGGCAGTCATTCCTTCTGTTTCATTCAGTGCATTCCAGATAGTACCTGCAATCACACCTGCTTTTTCTTTCAACATTTGCTTTGAAATTTTAGTTAGACATGCTTTAAATCATCCGGTCTTGAAAGACTTTCAGATTTTATTTCGGGGACAAAGATAGCTATTTTTATGTTATAGAACACTTTATTGAAGTTTTTTTTATTGATTTTGTAAGAATAATGGCTTTTTTCCTTTATTTGGGATGGTTTTCGAGATATTCAGACCAGATTCTCGCCGCTTCTTCCACCATTTTCGCACAAGGACGTTTGCTATAATATTGAGCAGTACGTTCTTCCGGAACATTTGAGACCAGTTCTTTTTTCTTCAATCCCAACAATTCGCCACAAATCAGCGACCCGTTGCGTTTTTTAAACTCAGCAGCCAATTCCTGGACAACTGCATAATTTGCCGCCTTTCCCTCGCGGTCTGTCGCTTCCGTAGCTCCGGTTTCGAGTCCTGCCACCAAGAACATACCGCAAGCAGCACCACAAGTTTCGCGCATCCGGCCTATTCCTCCACCAAAGGATGCCCCCATGCGCAGAGCCTGTTCCTGCGTGAATCCGTACATATCTGCAAAAGCTGCCACTACGGACTGTGAACAATTGTATCCGCTTTTAAAAAGCTCTACTGCTTTTTGTACTCTATCTTCCATATTATTGTCTTTTTATTATATTCATCCCGACCCTAAAAACTCAACGGTCAATCTCCAACACCATCGGACAATGATCGGAATGCACCGCCTCATTCAGAATCCGCGCACTCTTCAGCCATCGGCGTACCGGCTCGCTGGTCATACAATAATCTATTCGCCAGCCTTTATTTTTGGCACGCGAATTAAAACGGTAACTCCACCAGGTATACTCCTGTTTTTCCGGATAAAGCAGACGGAAAGAATCAATAAAGCCTGCCGAGAGAAAACGCGTCATCCATTCCCGCTCTTCGGGGAGGAAACCGCTATTCTTCGCATTACGGACAGGATCATGAATATCAATCGGTTCATGGCATATATTATAATCACCGCAAAGAATCAGATTCGGACGTGTCTTCCGCAGCTCTGTCACGTATTTCTGAAAATCCTCCAGCCACACCATCTTGAATGCCTGGCGTTCGTCCCCGCTAGTCCCCGAAGGGTGGTACACGCTTACCACCGACAAATCGCCGAAGTCCGCACGGATAAAACGGCCTTCATTATCGTATGCTTCTATTCCCATCCCGTATTCCACGTGGTCAGGTTCTTGCTTGGTCAATATGGCCACTCCGCTATATCCTTTTTTCTGTGCCGAATACAAATACGACTTATAGCCCAATGCTTCAAACACTTCCGCCGGGTATTGATCCGGCTGTAGTTTTGTCTCTTGCAGACAAAGAATATCCGGATTTTCCTGCGCCAGCCATTCCGGGAAACCTTTGGAGACAGCAGCACGCAAGCCGTTCACATTATAAGTTATAATCTTCATCATTATATATTTATTGATTCACGTTTATTTTAGGAAAACAGAAGCATGATATTCAGTACGGATACAATTATCGCAATAGTATACAGCACAAATGTGCTCCAACGACTATTCACATAATTCCCCATCACCTTTCGGGAAGATGTCAGTCCGACTTGCAGAAAGACCGTGAAAGGCAATTGGATACTAAGTATCATCTGCGAAATAATCAGCCCCTTAAAAGGATCTCCGATAAAGAAAATCAGCAATAAGGCGATTCCTAGCGATAAAAGGACTCCCACTTGCGAGTGACTGTCTTTGATGTGATAAGACTCACCGAAAATACCGGCAAAGATGGAACCTGCCGCCATCCCGCTTGTAATGGTGGACGAAATGCCCGCCATCAGCAATGCCAAAGCAAATACAATGGCAGCGTTGCTGCCCAGCAACGGTTCCAGCAAGGACTTGGCCTGTTGCAGTTCCTCCACTTGAATGCCGCTTTTAAAGAAAGTCGCGGCAGCCAGCAGAATCATAGCACTGTTAATCGCCCAACCGATAACCATTGAGAACAGCGTATCGAACAACTCATATTTCAGTACTTTCTTGATAGATGCATCATCTTTCTTGTTATACTCGTGACTCTGTATCACTTCCGAATGCAAAAACAGGTTATGAGGCATTACCACCGCTCCCAGCACGCTCATGATTATCAACATACTTCCTTCGGGAAACGAAGGAGTCACCCACCCCGCTGTTGCAGCCGACCAGTCTATCTGCACCAAGAAAAGCTCATAAATAAACGAAAGTCCGATGACAGACACAAACGCAATGATGGAACGTTCTATTTTTTTATAGGAATTGGTGAAAAGCATGATGGACACAAAAAGCGTAGTCAGCACAGCTCCCCATACAATAGGAATATCGAACAGCATTTCCAATGCGATGGCTCCACCCAGAATCTCTGCCAGCGAAGTAGAGATGGAAGCCAGCACCGCCGTACCAAGAATAGGACGGGATACCCATTTGGGAGTATATTTGGTGGCAGCTTCCGAAAGGCAAAGTCCGGTGACAATCCCCAAGTGAGCAACATTATGTTGAAGGATGATCAGCATAATCGTGGACAAGGTAACCACCCACAGTAATGAATAGCCGAATTCGGATCCGGCGGCAAAATTAGAAGCCCAGTTTCCGGGATCTATAAATCCGACAGTCACCAGAAGTCCCGGACCAATATATTTGAAAACATCCAGTCCGCCCAAATAGCGTTTATGATCTTTGCGTTTTAAGTCTTGAAAAAGATTCTTCATTGCTGCATAATAGTTTATTCAGTACAAATATACTTATAAATAACGAGTAGGGATCAATTTTGGTTCAAAATACCGACAAATAAGGAAAACGCTACTAACATCAAAAGCCCAAAGCAGTATCATAAAAGAATGCGGATCAACACAAACTTACACAAAGATTAAATTTAATCTGCGATAATTTGCGTTAATCCGCGTTTCCTATCTTATACTTGAGACCGGATGATATCAATACCCCATCTCATGCAATGCACGGCATAACTGGTCCGGACACGAAGTGGGTCTGCCACCACAGCGTACTCCTTCAAGTTTACTTATCACGTCCTCCACCTTCATTCCCTTTACCAAGCGCGAAAGACCTTGAAGATTGCCGTTGCATCCTCCCCAAAAGGCCACTTCTTTCACCACTCCATCTTCCACATTCAGTTCAATGTTGGTGCTGCAAGTGCCTTTCGTCTTATAAACATATTCCATGAACTGCTATTCTTCGCCTTCCGGTTGCATATTGGTATAAACGGTCTGCACGTCGTCAAATTCTTCCAAACGTTCCACCATCTTATCTAATGTCTCACGCTGTTCCGGAGTAACCTCTTTCAGATCGTTCGGGATATAAGTGAAGTCTCCACCGACATCTTCGAAACCACATTCTTCCAAATGTTTCTGAATGGCGGCATAGCTCTTAGGATCACCATAGATCGTAATTGTTCCTTCTTCCTCATCTTCATCATATTCATCTTCCACATTATAATCTATCAGGTCAAGAATCAGTTCTTCCATATCCAAGTCCTCTTTCTTCTTGAAAGTGAAAATACACTTATGGTCGAAAAGAAATGCCAAAGAACCCATTGTACCCAAGTTTCCGCCGAATTTGTTGAAAACGGAACGCACGTCCGCTACAGTACGGGTAGGGTTGTCGGTAAGTGTATCTACGAATACAGCTACTCCGTGAGGGCCGTATCCCTCATACGTCATGCCCTTATAGTCACTCTGGTCTTTACCCATCGCATTCTTGATGGCACGCTCGATGTTATCCTTCGGCATGTTTTCACGCTTACAAGTAGCGATCACCGAACGGAGTGTCGGGTTGTTTTCGGGTTCCGGACCACCTGCCTTTACAGCAATAGCGATTTGTTTACCCAGTCTTGTAAATGTTTTAGCCATGTGGCCCCATCTCTTCAGCTTGGTAGCTTTTCTATATTCAAATGCTCTTCCCATTGGTTTATATTTTTAGATTGAAATTTTAAACTTATCTAAGTTTGGCTCCTAGTTTATCTTCCAGGTTTTTCACCAGTTTCGACATGATCTTATCAATCATCTTATCATTCAATGTCTGGCTCTCGTCTTGAAGCAAGAAACTGACCGCATACGATTTCTTACCAGCTTCCAGGTTCTTGCCTTCATATACATCGAAGAGTTCCACTTCTTTCAGCAACTTCTTCTCTGTCTCGTAAGCGATCTTCTCGATTTCGGCAAACTGCACATTCTTGTCGAGCAGCAAAGCCAAATCGCGCCGTACAGCCGGGAACTTGGAAAGCTCCTTGTAGCTGACCTTAGCCGAACGGACAGCTTTCAGCAATTCTTTCCAGTTCAAGTCAGCGAAATAGACTTCATTGTCTATATCGAACGCTTTCAGCAGCTTCTTAGTAACTACACCGAAAGAAGCAAGGCGTTTGCCACCCTTCGTATGGACAGACAGTGCGGCAGCAAAGATATCATCAGACAGATTGCCTACCACCAGATTGTGCAAATCCAGTCCTAAACGTTTCAAGATATTCTCCACGTATGCTTTCAGCTCATATACCGAACTGTTCTCATCCGGATGCGCCCATGAGTTGGAAACCTTCTTGCCTGTAACCCACAGACCCAAATGATAATCTTCCGAATAAGGAGCCAACGCTTTTTCCGGGTTCTTCTTGTCCCCGTCGAAATAATAGCAATTACCAAATTCAAAGAATTTCAGATCCGCATTTTTACGATTGGCATTATGGGCAATGCTTTCCAATCCACCGAACAGCAAAGTCTGGCGCATAGCGTTCAAATCAGCGCTTAGCGGATTCAACAGCATAACCAGGCGATTGGAAGGATAAGTTTCCAGACCGTCATAATAAGCCGCACGGGTCAATGAGTTGTTCAATATTTCATTGAATCCACAGCCCACCAATTGTTCGGCAACCAGATTCTGCAATTTATTCGACTTGTCATGCTCGCCTTTAGTAGTCAGACTGGATTTCAACGTAGTCGGAATTTCCACATTATTGTATCCGTAGATGCGGAGAATATCCTCAATCACGTCACAATCACGCTGCACATCCACACGATAAGGAGGAACGGCCAGTGTCAGTCCTTCCACCGTCTCATTAGTTATCTTCATTTCCAGGCTCGTCACAATGCTCTTGATTGTCTCTACCGGAATCACTTTACCAATCAGCGAATGTACTTTCTCGTAAGACAGGTCTACTATGAAATCCTGTGCAGGAGTAGTATATACATCTTTTATTTCAGAAGAGATAGTACCGCCTGCCAACTCTTTTACCATTATGGCAGCCAGTTTCAGACAGTAAATCACACTATTCGGGTCGATGCCGCGTTCAAAGCGGAAAGAAGCATCGGTATTCAAGCCGTGACGACGGGCCGTCTTACGCACCCATGTAGGATGGAAATAAGCACTTTCGATGAAAACATCCGTTGTAGCTTCCGTAGAACCGGAATCCAATCCGCCAAATACGCCCGCAATGCACATGGCTTCTTCCTTATTGCAAATCATCAGGTCGCGGTCACTCAGCTTACGTTCCACCTCGTCCAATGTAACGAACGGAGTTCCTTCGGGCATTGTCTTTACGATAACTTCATTACCCTTTATCTTACCGGCATCAAAGCAATGCAACGGTTGTCCGAAAGCATGGACAATGTAATTAGTGACATCCACTACATTATTAATAGGACGCACACCGATCAGACGCAATTTATTCTGCAACCATTCCGGACTTTCCTTTACAGTCACTCCTTTCACGGTAACACCGGCATAATGCGGACACGCTTCACTGTTTTCAACCTTTACTTCAATATCCAAATCATGGTTTTCCACTTTAAAGTCATCCACCGACGGACGTTGCAGAGTTGCCTGCTTACCGTTCTGAATCAGATAAGCATACAAGTCACGGGCTACCCCGTAGTGAGAGCATGCATCCGCACGGTTAGGAGTGATATCCACTTCAAGCACATAATCGCTCTTGATATTATAATAATCTTTGGCAAGAGTACCCGGGACAGCATTTTCCGGCAAAACGATGATACCTGCATGATCCGTACCGATACCGATTTCATCTTCAGCACAAATCATACCTGTAGATTCTACACCGCGGATTTTTGATTTTTTGATGGTAAAGCATTCGTCCCCGTCATAGAGTTTTGTCCCCAATGTAGCGACTACCACTTTTTGTCCGGCAGCCACGTTCGGAGCTCCACAAACGATCTGCACCGGATCGCCTTCTCCCAGATTGACAGTAGTAATGTGCAGATGGTCCGAATTAGGGTGTTCCACACAGGTCAGCACTTCGCCGATCACAAGTCCCTCCAAACCACCTTTAATGGTCTGCACTTCTTCCACACCACCTGTTTCCAAGCCGATAGAAGTCAACGCAGCCGCCGTTTCATCAGGCGTCAAATCGAAGTTGACATACTCTTTCAGCCAGTTATAAGAGATATTCATATAATTAATTTTTTATTGTTTCTCAAAAGATTCGCAAAGTTAATAAGATTTTTCGGTTGACCGAAAAGGTTAGATAAAAAATTGCAGGTTATTTCACCACAGAGGACACTGAGGACACAGAGTTTTTTCTTTTTATTTAAGCACTCATGTTTAATTAGTTTATAAGTTAATTATACACACTTTGCTTATTACGGATTTACACTTATTTTTCATCTTTCCGATATCCTCTGTGTCCTCAGTGTCCTCTGTGGTGAAATAATACGCAACTAAAATGGCAAAGGTCCATCCCCTCCTACCGGTGCCCCGAACGGATTACCCGACTGCGGAGTAAAGTCCGGTGCCGGTGGTGGCGGAACAGAACCGGCTCCTCCGGCATTCATCTTAGACCCCAGCATAGCACCGGCAGGCTCACCCGGCATAGGAATCACCATGTCATCCTCCGGATTTGAGAAACGGGTAAACTCACCTTTGAATCGGAGCAGCACTTCACCCACCGCACCGTTACGATGCTTGGCTATCACAATCTCCGCCATACCGCGAAGGTCATTACCACGATCATCCTGGTAAATTTTGTAATATTCCGGACGGTGGATAAAACATACCATATCGGCATCCTGCTCGATGGCTCCCGATTCACGAAGGTCGCTCAACTGCGGACGTTTGCCATCAATTCCTTCACGGCTCTCCACACCACGATTCAACTGCGACAATGCAACAATCGGGATGTTCAGCTCCTTCGCCAATCCCTTCAGTGAACGTGAAATGGTACTGACCTCCTCCTGACGGCTTCCGAACGACATTCCACTAGCATTCATCAACTGCAAGTAGTCAATAATAATGATTTTCACCCCATGTTCACGCACCAGACGACGGGCTTTCGTACGAAGCTCAAACACCGACAGAGAGGGAGTATCATCCACATACAGAGGTGCATCCAGCAAATCCTTCAGTTTATAGTCCAATTGCTGCCATTCATAATTCGCCAACTGTCCGCTTTTAATTTTCTCACTCGGAATCTCGCAGACATTCGTAATCAGACGATTCACCAACTGGACATTACTCATTTCAAGAGAAAACAACGCTACCGGGTTACGATAATCGACGGCTATATTCTTCGCCATAGAAAGGACGAAAGCTGTCTTACCCATCGCAGGACGGGCGGCAATAATAATAAGGTCGGAGTTCTGCCAACCGGAAGTCATCTTGTCCAGCTTCGTAAAACCGCTTTCAAGCCCACTCAATCCGTCCGTTCGTGCCGCTGCCTTCTGAATCAGCTTATACGCTTCGTCAATCACCGGATTGATCTGCGTGTAGTCCTTCTTCATGTTCTGCTGCGAAATCTCAAAAAGCTTTCCTTCGGCTTCCTGCATCAGATCGTCCACATCCAGCGTTTCATCAAACGCCTTACTTTGAATGTTACTGGTAAAAGTAATCAACTCGCGCGCCAATGATTTCTGTGCTATGATGCGTGCATGATATTCAATATGCGCCGAAGAGGCCACTTTGCTACTCAACTGAGTAATATAGAACGGACCTCCGACCTCTTCCAGCTCTCCGCGTTTGCTAAGCTGTTCCTTTACAGTCAGAATATCCACCGGCTTCTGATTTACGGCAAGATCGGTGATAGCGGCATAAATCAGTTGATGCCGGTGTTCATAAAAAGATTCGGGACGAAGAATTTCACTCACCAACGAATAAGCGTCCTTCTCAATCATCAAAGCCCCCAATACTGCTTCTTCCAGCTCAGGTGCCTGCGGCTGAATACGTCCATAATCATTTACCGGTTGCACTTTAGCAGACTTCGTATTGCGGGTGTTTCTTCTCTGTTCGGCCATGAAAACATTTACTATTTTACAATTTACTACTTACTATTTTACGACCGGACAGACTCTTTTATCACATTTATCACGGAATTCCTCCGGTCGGGACGACAAAGATAGAACATAATCACGAAGAATGGATAAGGAAAAATGAAGATTTTACTAACTTTGTCCCTGAATCGCGTTCAGCACAAGATTAATTGCAATGTGCAGCACTGCAAATAGTAAATGGTAAATTATAAAATAGTAAACATGATTACTTTCCCCAACATCAAAATAAACTTGGGACTTTCCATTACGGAAAAACGCCCGGACGGATATCATAATCTGGAAACAGTGTTCTATCCGGTAGCTTTGGAAGACGCGCTGGAAATCCGTACTTCTCCCGACACTGACCGGAAATTCACCCTTTACCAACACGGAACGGAAATAGCGGGCAAGCCGGAAGATAATCTGGCGGTAAAAGCCTATCTGTTGATGGATAAGGAGTTCCATCTTCCTCCCGTAGAGATCCATCTATATAAGCACATTCCTTCTGGAGCCGGACTGGGTGGAGGATCATCCGATGCAGCTTTCATGCTGAAGTTGCTCAATGATCATTATCAGTTAGGGGTATCTGAAGAACAATTGGAGGTATACGCCGCCACTTTGGGAGCAGACTGTGCTTTCTTTATCAAAAACAGACCGACCTTTGCCGAAGGAATCGGTAATATCTTTTCTCCGGTCGAGCTTTCATTAAGCGGCTACCAAATCATGATTATCAAACCGGATGTGTTCGTATCCACTCGGGAAGCTTTTGCAAACATCCGCCCTCATCATCCGGAATATCCTGTCAAAGAGGTCATCCGACGCCCGGTTACAGAGTGGAAAGATACCCTGATCAATGATTTCGAAACCAGCGTATTTCCGCAACATCCCATTATCAGAGACATAAAAGAAGAACTCTATCATCACGGAGCGATCTACGCATCCATGAGCGGTTCCGGTTCTTCAGTCTTCGGACTCTTTGCTCCAGAATCCACTCTACCGGAAATTGATTGGGGAACGGATGCGTTCTGCTTCACAGGAACGCTATAAGAAAATCAATCGAAATATCTATCCCGTCATACTAAAAACGGTACCACGACTCACATCGTAGTACCGTCACAACACAAACACAAAATAAAACACGACAAAACTACTGTGCAATCCCCTGTCTATACCGGAGAGGTATAAGTACTGTTCATATATATTCACATACCCATGAACAGCTTCAGGTCGATCGCATCAATTAAACAAATCCATATTGATTTGTTTGAACTATTTAGATTATAAAAACAAAAAAATTCCATTTATTGAATACCTCTTTCACGAAGTTTCAACTGCCAGTTCCAGGCAGAGCGCAAAGTATCTTCCAAAGTTTCCACAGCTTTCCATCCCAATTCGGAATTAGCGAAATCAGGATTTGCCCAAACTTTTTCAATATCTCCCGCACGACGTCCAACGATCTGATAGTTCAACTTCACACCGGTAGCCTTCTCGAAGCCTTGAATCAATTCCAATACAGAGACACCACGTCCCGTACCGATATTGAATACTTCCACTTTTTCTTTCTGCGCCTTCTCCAAGATACGGCGGATAGCAATCACGTGTGCCTTAGCCAAGTCAACAACATTGATAAAGTCACGGATGCAAGAACCGTCGGGCGTATCATAATCGTCACCGAACACACTCAACTTCTCGCGAATGCCGATAGCTGTCTGAGTCAGATAAGGAATCAGGTTCTGGGGAACACCGTTCGGCAACTCACCCAGCAATGCAGTAGGATGCGCACCTATCGGATTGAAATAACGCAACATGATTGCATTGATCGGAGCACCGGAGGCTACCGTATCACGGATAATCTCTTCATTAATCTGTTTTGTATTTCCGTATGGCGATTCCGCTTTCTTAATCGGCGCCTTTTCTGTCACCGGCAATTCATCCGGCTGTCCATACACCGTACAAGAAGAAGAGAATACAATACCTTCCACTCCGTGTTTCGGCATCAGTTCGAGAAGGTTGATCAAAGAAACCAGATTATTACGATAATAAAGCAACGGTTTCTCCACCGATTCACCTACCGCCTTGCTTGCAGCAAAGTGGATGATAGCTTTAATTCCTTTATATTTTGTGAATACGGCGTCAAGACCTTCAAAATCAAGACAATCCAACTTTTCGAAAGCCGGACGGATACCGGAAACTTTTTCTATATTGTCGACAACATCAGCACTGGAATTTGATAAATTATCGATGATGATTACTTCATACCCACTGTTTTGCAACTCTACAACAGTATGGGAACCAATATATCCCGTTCCCCCTGTCACTAAAATTCTTTCTTTCATATTCTTTACTTATATGGTTAGTTCTTCGGTCTATTATTGTTTGAGCTACAAATGTATGGAAATAAAATGAGAATGCAATATTCCGTAACCATTTTATTTATAAAAGAATTGGGAACTCATTATCTGTATGTCCCCACACAGCCGAGCCCCCAATTCATATTTAATTATCAACTGTAAATCTTATACCACGCCGGAGAATCCCATGAATGCCATAGCCAGCAAACCGGCGGTGATCAAAGCAATCGGAGTGCCTTGCATTCCCTTCGGGATTTTCACCAGACTCATCTGCTCGCGCAGTCCGGCAAAAAGCACCAGCGCCAGTCCGAATCCGAGAGCTGTTGAGAACGCATACACAACGCCTGTCAGCAAATCATAGTCTTTCTGAATCACCAGAATAGCCACACCCAAGATACAGCAGTTGGTTGTGATCAATGGCAAAAATACACCCAACGCCTGGTACAGAGCCGGAGAGACTTTCTTCAGAATGATTTCCACCATCTGCACCAGTCCGGCGATCACCAGAATAAAAGTGATTGTCTGCAAATATCCCAGATCGAAAACATCCAGAACAAATTTCTGAATCAGGAAAGTGACAATGGTAGCGATGGTCAGCACGAAAGCAACCGCAGCGCTCATACCCATCGCAGTTTCCACTTTCTTGGATACGCCCAGGAACGGACAAATGCCCAAGAACTGCGACAACACGATGTTGTTTACAAAGATTGCCGAAATAAAAATCAATATATATTCCATATTTTTCTCTTATTTAATTGAATTAGGCTTTCTTCAAGCTGTTGATCAACGCAATAAGGTATCCTAAAGCGATGAAAGCACCCGGAGCCAATACAAATACCAACATTCCGTACTCTTCCGGCATGATTGTCAGATTGAAAATCTTGCCTGTTCCCAAGAATTCGCGGACAGCTCCCAGCAGAGTCAAGGCTATCGTAAAACCAAGTCCCATACCAAGACCGTCGAACATGGAAGCCACCGGATTATTCTTCGCGGCGAATGCTTCAGCACGTCCCAGCACGATACAGTTTACTACGATCAACGGGATGAAAAGCCCCAGTGTGGCATACAAATCCGGCACGTAAGCCTGCATCACCATCTGGAGCAATGTTACGAAAGACGCAATGACTACAATGAACGATGGGATACGTACCATATCCGGAATCAGATTCTTGATGGAAGAAATTACCACGTTCGAGCAAATCAACACAAACATAGTGGCCAGTCCCATACCCATACCATTGATAGCCGATGAAGTTGTACCCAATGTAGGACACATACCAAGCAGGAGCACAAACGTAGGATTCTCTTTGATAATCCCGTTCATCATTACTTTAAAATTATTCATATCTTAATCTCCTCCTTTCTTAATTAATAGAATCTTGCTTCACCGTTTCAGTTTCCGGAGCAGTGGCAGGTTCATTTTTCTGCGAAGCTCCCGAAACAGTATCTACTTCTCCCGTCTTATAGGCCTCGTAAGCCTTGTTGATAGCGTTCAGGAAAGCGCGCGACGTGATAGTGGAAGCGGTAATAGCGTCTACCTGGCCTCCGTCCTTAGAGACTTTCAGCTCACCTTCGCCCGGACTCATGCCTATGATAGACTTTTTGCTCATTTCGTGCGTCACCGCCTTTTCGCCTTTGGTAGCGTCATAGGCTCCAAACCATTTGTCAGCTTTCGAGCCCAATCCCGGAGTCTCGGTATGGGCCAGCAAAGAGTAATTGTAAATCTTGCCTTTTGCATCAAAGCCGACCAGCACTTTCAGTTCGCCACCGAATCCCATAGCTTTGGACTCAACAGCCGAACCGACCCATTCCTCTCCTTTTTTTGCCGGATAAACGATGAAGTCCACCACTTTCTTTCCGTCTTTCTCGCTGAAGATCGTGTCGCTTTCGCCTACCGGGTTATTAGTAAATTCCGGAAGAACCTGTTTCAAGGCCTTGTTCAATGTCTTCGCATTCGCTTCGGCAATAGGACCTTTTGTCAGTTCATTCACGTAAGCCAGCAATGCTACGGAAATGGCAGTCACCCCCGTAAGTACCAGCAGCATATTCTTTAAAGATGATTCTAACTTTTTCATTTCTTCTTCGCTACCTCCCCAAAGCGTTTAGGTTTACAATAGGTGTTAATCAGCGGAGTGAACGCATTCATAATCAGGATGGCAAACGACATACCTTCGGGATATGCACCGAACAGACGGATAATAACCGTCAGCAGACCGATACAAACACCATAAATCAACATTCCTTTCTTGCTCATCGGAGAAGTCACATAGTCGGTTGCCATAAAAACCGCACCCAACATCAATCCGCCGGAAAGCAACTGCAATACCGGAGATACATATTTTGCAGGATCAACCAAATGCATGATACCGGCAAAAACAAACACAGTGACCAAGATAGACACAGGGATATGCCAAGTGATGATTTTCTTCCAAAGCATGTAACCCAATCCGATCAGCAGAGCCAACGCGCTGACCTCACCGATACAGCCACCGTTCTGACCGATCAGCAGACTGAAAGAATCAGGAAGCTGGTCGATAGAGAATCCCTGAACCCCTCCGATTATTCCTTTCATGATAGCCAACGGAGTAGCTCCGGTAGTAGCATCCGTATAAGCTGTCAACTGACCTACTACCGGCCAGCTAGTCATCTGTACGGGGAACGAAAGCAACAGGAAGACACGTCCTGCCAATGCGGGGTTGAAAGGGTTGCAGCCTAATCCGCCGAAAGACATCTTGCCTACACCGATAGCGAACAATGCGCCCAGAATAATAATCCATACAGGTAGGTTGGACGGCAAATTGAAAGCCAACAACACACCTGTGATGACAGCAGAACCGTCACAAATTGTTGAAGTCGGTTTCTTCATCAAATATTTTCCGATCGCCCATTCGAAGAATAAACAGGCCGCAACGGAAGTAGCAGTAACAATCAGAGCACCCAGTCCGAAGAAATAGAGAGACACCAGAAACGCCGGAATCAGTGCAATCAGCACACCGTACATATTTTTCTGTACGCTGTCTCCGCCATGAACGTGGGGTGATAGTGATACGATTAATTTATTTTCCATATTCGTTATTTTTTAGCTTGACGTGCACGAATCATAGCTCCCACTTTGCCTTTACCGAGACGACAATAGTCGAGCAACGGACGGTTGGCAGGACAAGTGAACTGGCAAGAGCCGCACTCGATACAGTCCATGATTCTTTCTTTTTCCATTCTTTCAAAATCACCGTTTTCGGACAAAGCTCCCAGCAAGTACGGTTCCAGTCCCATCGGACAAGCGCTTACACACTTCGCGCAACGGATACAGGTCTGTGCCTCACCACGCTTGGCTTCCTTCTGATTCATGATCAGAATACCGGAACTGCCTTTCGCAGTAGGAACTTCCGTATTGACCAAAGCCTTACCCATCATCGGACCACCACCGATCACTTTTCCCGTATCTTCCGGCAGACCACCGCAAGCATCAATCAGCTGCTTCATCGGCGTACCGATACGGGCCAGGAAGTTGGAAGGTTTTGCAACCGACTTACCGGTCACAGTGATTACCCGTTCAAACAACGGCTTGTTCTTCTGAACGGCTTGATACACAGCAAAAGCAGTACCCACGTTCTGAACGACCGCTCCGGTAGAAATAGGAAGAGCGCCGCTCGCCACCTGGCGTTTGGTTATCGCATCGATCAGTTGCTTTTCACCTCCTTGCGGATATTTCACCTTCAAAGGCACTACCTCGATACCGGCATAACCGGAAGCCACTTTCGTCATCAGCTCGATAGCGTCCGGTTTATTATTTTCGATTCCGATAAACGCCTTGTTCACTTTCACAGCTTTCATCAGGATAGAAACACCGACCATGATCTCTTCCGCGTGTTCCAGCATAAGCTGATGATCGGCCGTCAGATAAGGTTCGCACTCTACCGCATTGATAATCACACATTCTGCCTTGAAAGAAGGAGGAGGGCAAAGTTTCACCTGAGTAGGGAAACAAGCGCCACCCAGACCGACGATTCCCGCTTCGGCAATCTTTTTCACAATCTCCTCCGACGAAAGCTCACATTCTTTCACCAGGGTTGCGCTACGGTCAATCGTTTCTTCCCATTCATCACCTTCCACATCAATAAAAATAGCTGGTTTCGCATAACCACTGGCATCGACTATCGTATCAATCTTCGCCACTTTGCCACTGACGGAAGAGTGAATTGCTGCCGAAACAAAGCCGGCCGGTTCGGCAATCTTAGTGCCCACCTTTACCACATCCCCTTTCGCAACAATCGGCTTTGCAGGTGCGCCGATGTGCTGCCCCAGCAAAATAACGGCCTTTGCAGGAACCTCCGCCGTGATGATAGGTTGATGTGCCGACAATTTATTTTCGTGTGGATGAACTCCACCAATTGAAAATGTCTTTAACATACAATTCTGTATTTTATTCTGTTATTATTCTGTTACTTTCGGAGTAGCCGGAGCTTTCGGAGCAACTGGTGCTTTCGGAGCTTCCACAGCTTCTTCCGCCTTCGGTTTGCGAGGAGGGAAATTCAGCTCGATAATAGAATTCTGCGGACAAACTTCCACACATTTCCGGCAAGATTTACACTTGTTCGGATCAATGTAAGCCAGATTATTCTCCAATGTGATAGCCTCGAACGGACAAGTCTTCACACACTTGCCACAGCCGATACAACTTACCGTACAAGCTTTGCGGGCAACGGCGC